>Ga0209489_101295_pt1 | contig 51056 bp, 15 predicted proteins | sample SiratrowhiteBW_FD_187527 | JGI IMG/M metagenome (GOLD analysis project Ga0209489, IMG submission 187527) | Root nodule microbial communities of legume samples collected from California, USA - Siratro white BW (SPAdes) (version 2) | ecosystem: Host-associated > Plants > Roots > Nodule | place...
ATATAAAAAAAAAATATAAAAATTATATATATATATATATATATATATATATATATATTTTCATTGCTGATTTATTTATTAATTTTATTATTATTTTAATTACTTAGTTTATTATGATAAATAAAACATAAATATTAATAAAAATTAACAACATAATCAATTATATAATTTATATGTAATTGATTATGATATAAATATACATTTACTTATGTTTATAACATTACTTTTATTATTGTTCTTCTTCTTTTTACTGGATGGGTATGTTATAACAATTATTTTTTAACCCTTTTTCTAAAAGTTTCTTTTTTGATTTTGGGTCTCCAACCGCTGATAGAATAGGGAAAGATATATGTAAAAAATACTTCTAAAGTCAATTCTCATATACGAGATATTAGAAGTTGAAAGATAAGATAAGACAAAATATATTTTTATTAATTTCTCTATTATTTGTATTGGTGATTGATATGTCATTCTACTTTTTGTGAGATAGAATGTGTAAAACAATGAAAATACTATTGTTTGTCAGATGGGTGATGTGAAATTCGAAGTAAGTAAGTAATGATGAAGAATTAGTTAATTGATTGAGATTTGTATTAATTCAAGGACATATCTATCTGTCACCTATTACTAGACTGACAACTTTATAAAGACAAAAGACTCTCTTGATCATATAATATTACTATTGTTAATTATAATAATAATAATAATAATAATTATTATTATTATTATTATTATTATTATTGTTTTTCGTTTTTGTGTGTGTGGAGCTGGATAGAAAAAATGGATCCTTTCATATGCAGATTTTGGAACTAGATGCAGTGAAGAAAAATTTCTGGTGGAAGAGGAAAACCAAAACAACATCATTTTTGATAGCCAATAATTCATTAGAAGAGAGTTGAGATCTAATGAATAAAAACATAATAACAAATTATTTTAATAATTTAGAGTTATATGTAATCATCATAACTACCTATTAAGATTCTCTAATCTAACGTTAATCAATAAATGCATATATAATTATAAATACTTTTATGTAATTTAAACTTAAATGCACTAATTATAGAGTTACTCTCCTTACTCTCTCAACTAAATAATTTCAATACTTTTTCTCTGTTCTTTTATATAAGCATTTCACACACTATTTTTGCAACTAAAATAATAAATTTATTTTTCAAGCATTTCACACTACCTTCTAGAATAAATATATTATAAATAATAATACTTTACGATAACTTTAAATCCTCATAAAAATATCAATCTATATATGAAAAGTTTTCTAACTTGAAGCATCAATAAAACAAATTCAGTAGGTGCCAAAAGTAGTTTTGAGGGAACTGAGGATATCCACTGTTTCTTCTAGGTAGGACTTTGGCCATTTTTAGGAGTTTAGTTCCACAAAACTTTGTTCCTCCAATGGCTTCTTCATACTAATTTCATTTTGGTTTTTCGAAGTAGACATCTTTTAACATAGGATACTTCAAAATGCCACTCTTGTTGTCCAAATATGTCATATAAGTAGTATATTTGCTAATTAAACTTCTTTTAATAACTTGGAATATGTTGCTTTTAGGTGTCATTTTAAGTAATGTTTTAATTTCTAATTTTGTATATTTTTATTTCTTTTCATTCTTAACAAATTTATTAACATTTACTTTTTATCTCCTTTTACATAATATTTTTTTTTATGAAAAATACATAAATAATTGAACTGAAAACGTAATTGAAATAGCTTGTCTTTAAATTGTAAATAGAATTATCCAAAATATATTTATATATTCATAACACAAAATTAAAAGTTTATAGGGATGTGTAGCATGTAATTTTTATTAAAAAAATTACTATTTTTAATAATTTATTATTATAATATAAAATAAAAACTAAAATAAAAATATATTAATAATAGATTATAAGTCTTTCATAATCAAGTATGTATTCGATAAATTACTCTAAATCAATTTTATTCTTGCACCATAATTGTTTACGATATATTTATACGCACAATCAATTATGTTGCCATACATTTCGTACATGTTATGGTGATTTCGTGAAGAAAGTGTACAATAACATCCATCTCTCATTGTTGCATTTCTTCGTGTTCAAACCACCACTCACTTTTTTCTTTTTCTTTTTGTCTTTTGTTTTTCTCTTTTCCATCGTCATCTTTACATTAAAATGATGCCTTATACTGTTCGATTTAGAGAAAATGAATAAAGAAAAAACAAGTTGAAAAAAAAGAGAGAAAAATTATCATAAATAAACTTGAATGTCTAGACGTTTAGTAAAATAGAAATACGTAATATATATATATATATATATATATATATATATATATATATATATATATATATATATATATATAATTACTTTTGTCTTCTTCTCCGGAAACTAAACCAACAAAATTTATTACGTACTTTTCTCTGTCTCCTCTATACCAAACAAACTATAATACAAAGACAAATGTTGATTTAATAAAAAAACTATCCCAATTTTTTATTATAAGCTTATTTTTAATTAAGAATTATTTAAAGAAGTTAAAGTACCATTCTTACAAATTTTATAAAAAAGATATCAAATTAAACCAAAAGTATTGTGTGAGAAATTCATTACTATACCAAAACTTAGTACCTATATACTAGATTGACGTTAACATCCATGTAATGAATATCGGTCACATTGCAAAAAAAATATTGTTTAGAAATCAATTTTTAACTACCAAATGAAATGGTTACTAATTGTTATCAAAATAATCACTAAATTAGCTTTTAGTTGTTAAATAACTACAAAATAGAAATAATAATTAAATTTAATGAAAATCTGTCATAACATTAGAAAATTATTTTATAAGATTTTTCTTAGGTGTAAATATATTGTATAAAAAATTAAACTCTGTGATTTCATTAACAATTATTAAGTAAATTATCTCTCTTTAAAATATATAAATATTGCATTGTCTTTTTTTATTATTTTGAAAATTAAAATATACTATCCTCTCTAAATAAAGTCAAAATTTATTAAGTTATAATTGAGTTCTTATTAAAACAAAAGTTGTTCTATTGAGTATCTTAAATATTTATTAATTTTTATTTAAGTATTTAATTATTTGATTTTGTTGCTAACAGAATGACGTGAATATTACTCTTGTCATTCTAATTTAAACTCGTCAATCAATTTATTTTTTTAATTTTTTCCTTCTCGTTGATCAACTCGTTCTTAGAAAAAAAATAAAAAAAATGAGTAGACTTGTGAGTTTAAAGAGATTCAGACGAAAAAATGAAATTAATTGTCACATCATTCCATTAGTGACAAAAATTAAACATTATAAATACTTAAAACAAAATAAAAACTTTAAATATGAACCCAATTAAAAATATTTAAATTTATGATGTACTTAAAATTTAATTAAATCAAAAAATTATTACCAAATTAAATAAAAATATCATAAAAGTTTGTTAAACTATAGCATTCACTTGATATAATAAAATATATAATGTTTTACAAAACTGCAAGTTTATTTTTTTATACAATATGCACATTTTTTAATGTTTTCCCTCCTCCCCAATGTAACAAATCACTGCTCACTGGTAATATTTGGCAGAAGAAATTAAAATAGATTATAAAGGTGTTTCTTTGGATTTGTGTACAACACCAATGAAGTAGTAATTGCATTGCAGTGAGATTCCAGAAGGCAAAGAAAAAGCAAAGCAGATACATTAATCTCTGCATGAAATTAAACACAATTAAGAAAACAAAAAGTGTTGCATGAAAAAACTCTTGCACATACTCCTTGATTGGTGGTGCATTATTACCATTAGAAGTATCAATGGCTTGGAAACAGAACTAACAAACAAAACGAACTCATCACTTTGTAACCATTTCCTTCAAACTGCATTAAGCATTCTAGGAGAAGTGTATGGTTTCACTTCACAGAGCCATAGAGGCACCAAATATTGTCTTGTTAAGAAAGAAAAGACTGTGAAGAAAACTTGGAAGCTGTCATATGCATGCAACATTCAGTCCATGATGTTTTCTTGGTAAATGAAACACATCTTTGTTGAGGACAGGCTTTGGAGCAAATGCCATTCAAGTTGTGCAATGCACAGCCACAGTTTTTGTGGTATGGCCTTCGCTCAATCTCCATGTCATGCAATGAAATGCTTCCCTCAAAGACACACCGAAGCATCATTTCACATGCCCCAGTGGCCATTTTCTGTTGGTGATGCGGCCAAACTTTCTCTAACATACATATATATAAATGCTGTATGTAACATATAGAGTGTGGGATTGGATGAAGAAATCAAGAGTGTGGGAAAGTAAATTTGTACTTATTATTCCCGTAAAATTCGAAGCTAAAGTAGACACTTACACAAGACATGCATCGCTAGGGAAAATAGAGACAAGTTAGAGGTTTGGCCTCTCTTTCATGGGTGCTTCAAACCCACCTACCTCTCCTTGTCTTGTCGTATGGTTCACTTTTTCTGTTTCATTCTAGCTATAGAATTCTCCAAAAATTTTTGCTTAACTTTATTATGATTCTTAGGTAGGCGATATTTCCTAAGCAGAAAGTTCTAACTTTTGCGTCACTTCAATTACTAAGTCAAAATGTGGCAGTTTCACTTTATGTGCTGCTTTCAGATACTATTGTTTGAGTCCATGTGGTATTGGTTGTGGTAATTTGTAAGATAATACTTATTGTTGACCCCTCCTTCTATGCATCCAAATGAATGGCAATTCATAAAGGAAAATGTTAATGAGAGTTGTAACTCTCAGGGTAAGCCAGAAATCAGGATCTTTTGGTACATGATTATATACAATAAAACTCAAAGCTTCAGATTGTGGCTGATTTATGGTGGCACTGTAGAAACTCAATATTATGCAGAATGTCTCAGTTGAAAGGAAATGAAGGGTCTAATTGAAACTTATTTACGTTTTTTTGGCAACTCTTGTTTGTATGATTAGCCAAGTAAATGCATATTTAGTTCCTCAGAACAAGTCTTGAGTAAAAAATTAATGCAACTAGGTAGTTATTTTTCATTGGAAGGTAGATGTATAAAATTAAAATATGCATCTCTGGTCTAAGAAAAGGACATTTGATTTTCATATGCAATTTGCAGAACAAATTCCATAGAACTACATTCTCAATCCAGCTGCCATATGGTATGTTCTGTATTCTGATTGTTTTCACAGTTCACGTGTGTAGGCCCTCATCACTTTTTTCCTTTGTCTTCTCTGTCATTTGCAGATGAGGTCTTAGTCTGAGTTCACCCATGTCATACCTCACAGGACCAATGGATATTCAATTATGAATATTATAATATCATATTTTTTATTTAATCATGATCAAATTCATTGTTCCATTTGAAATTGCAAGCCAGCACCTGACCGTCCCATGTGATGAATTCATCTGACAGTTTGAAGATTCTTCAAAGCCATTCAAGGACAGCGATTTTCATTAATCATCCATGTTTATAATAAACTTCACCTTCAGCCATTAAATACTAATAAACTCTCCGCAATTATAAGGGTAGTTCTATTATCTGTGCTGACCTCAAAATATTTACTCTTATTAATATCTGGTTTAATGCAGTATTATGGATATGATAGTTATATGATATAAGAACCCCAAAACTATGTCAAGATTCTTTCTTGGATCACGATTTCAAACACAGCTTGCAGCTGACGGTGAAATTAAATCAAAACCAAATTGGGATTTCAAAACGCATCCCAAATTTCTACAAAATCCACCCAAGAACAATCTGATATTCCTAATATTTACGCAAAAAGATTAATTAAGAAGATGCATATTAGCATAGATACATTGCAAATACGTATAAATATTCAATTTTGATGAGCATAATAGCAATTTATGAGAAGCCAAGAAACAACCATAGTTCTTGAACCATATAATTGCAAAACGTCCATACAAACACTTCACGAATCATCTTATAGTAATTACAAAGGAAAGAAGAAAAAATAACCCCTAAACCAGACTCAAACTAATGAAACAGATTGAATATTCTTGTCATCAAACCTTAACTAAAGCAAATCTTATTTTCCCCCATTAGAAATCTGAGAAGGAGAAGATGAAGAAGAAGAAGTAGCCAACACCAAGCTTCCTTCACTCCAAGCCCTCCTCATAGGGTATGACACATTGTTAGACCTTGGAAGCTTGTGCGTGCAATGAAGAGACTTGTTATGGAGTTCACAGCCGCAATTACGGTGGTAGGGTCGCCGTTCAACGCCGCTATCGTAGCCAGATATGCACCCTTCATACACCGACCAGAATAGTCCATCTGGGGTGGCTCCGGTGGCCATGTTTTGCTTCTTCCAATAAGAAGAAGTTGATAATATGTGGGTGGTTGCTTTCTCTTTCGTTATGTGTGTTTAACTACGCATAAAGTTCTTCTCTTGTAGCTTGTTGATGATGCAACGTGCAAGGTCCTTTTATAAAGTGCTTATTTAGGTGTTAGAGCACAAAATTATGGGCATTTATATAATACCATACGCTGGTAGTTAATTTAATATACATTGGAAGTTAGTTTTTGTATAAATTAACAACGGCACGTTCAAGCATCGTGGGACTCTGTCTCGTAGGCCACTTCCTACACTTTTTTTATTTAAGAAAAATAAATTACTTATTTAATTGTTTTTACTCTTTATAAGTTGGTTAACGAAAATATAGAGAAACGATAAAAAAATTGTGTATAAAAAGACAATTACAACTTAAATACCTTAATTATTAATTAGATCTTATTAATTATTATATATTTTTCAACTTAAATACCTTAAATGGACTTTCCATTAACATTCCTAAATAATTTAGAGTCGTTTTATGGTTCGATCTTTTATTGAAAAGTCTAAATATAAAATTTAGATGATTTGATCTGGTTCAATTTTAATTTAGTAAAAAAAATTTAATCGAAGAAAATAAATGTTTCACGATTTGAATTAGGTGTTGTTATCATCGTTTCTATAAATGGTTGAACATTTGTAATGAGAATTTGAAAACTAAAGTGATTGGCTTTCAAGTTTTCTATAATTGTTATCATTTTACTGTTTTTAACTTATCATCATAATTTGATAGAGAAAAGGCACAATATAAACCCTTGTCATTTGATAAATATGATTATACTCCAAACACAATACAATTAAACTATAAAACAGATCATAAAAAAAATTACTATATATATATATATATATATATATATATATATATATATTTCTCCGAATTTTGTTTTTTAAACCAAAAATTAAACCAAACAACTAAGAAAATAAATAAAAATGAGTAAATAAATAATTGGTTTTGATGTTATCAATTTTGTGGGTAAGTTCTGGTTTGTTTTTCAGATTAGTTGGATTTTGAACTATTTCTGCTTTAGCACTTTGGTAATATGAATGAAGCGTGTACACAAATATGGGCGCTAAAGTACTTAAGTAAATTATTATTTCATTATTATGTAATGTTTTATTGAAAAAGCCATTGTAGAGGTAATTTATGAATAATGATTTAAAATATAATTTTGCAACAAATATGTTATAATTAAAAATGTTATATATAAAAAAAATAAGAGAGTAGTATGCGTGGGAAATAAAATGAATAAATTTCAAATATAAAGATAACAAAAATAAAATTTATATAACTAGAAATAGAATAAATGAGTAAAAGTTTAATCTAGGTGAAAAAAAATTGTTTAGGGTTTAGGGTAGATCCTAAATTCTTATAATATGATATATATTTTTTAATTAAACAATTTTTGAGGGGGTTTGACCAGGTACACACATGATGTTAGGAGGTGTTACTAGAATGTAATAGTCAGTAGCCAACAAGTTAAACAAAAAAATGGGTAATATTATCCGCAAGACACTTGTTTTAGGTTACCTATTCGGTGCCAATTTGTTTTTGTTTTGTTTTTGCCTTCCCCAAATAAAACAATTTTGATTTTTGGAATTTTTTGGTATTTGATTGACCAAAAACAATTTGGTGAGTTTTTTGGCTGAGAGAGGGTGGAATTTATGGATGGTTACCAAAATCTAGGTTTGTTTTGATTATGAGTTGAGTGTTTGAGTTGTACACGTTGGGGCTTTTGTTGCACTTTTCTATGGAATGGCTCAGATCAGGTCACTGTTGCTTTGCTTTTCACCCAATTTATAGTCTTCGGTTTTATCGGATGGCTTTGTTTGGATGTTAATGAGGGAGCATGATACGGCGTTACTCAGATTCGCATATTCTCATGCCATTTTCTATCACTTTCTTCTTTCTTTTCTTATAAATTAAGCTCATGAAATTCAAATATCATAAATTTAGGTTGGCTTAATAACTAAATTTTAATTATATCATAAATTTAAATATTTAGTTGAATCTCTACAAAATAATTTTTTTATTCAACTTTTTAAAAAAAAATATTTAGATATTTTACTCTTATTTAACTGTTAATGAGATGGTATAATTATGACTTTTGTTTTTTTTTTATCTTTAACTCATTTATCAAATTCTTTTTATCTCTCTTAACTTTTAACAAATTGAGTAATAAAAATGGTGAGTCTTTTACTTGTAATTTTCCTTATGTTGTTTCTTCTATTTAGTTCACGGAAGACTGATTGGATTGAAATTATTGGAGAGATCTTCAAATGAGCGTATATATGTATATATATATATATATATATATATTTATCATTAATATGTTAGTCTAAGATTCAACATATAAAATAAAATAAAAACAATGGTAACACTTTTAATTTTAATTCTACTTATAACATAAAGTTTGAAATTAATTGCATTACTTGTTTCTATACAAGTATTAACTAGTTGTTCAAAACAACATCTAATGTGTTATCATTTTATATGAATACTTATTATATACACTATATTTTACATGTATTGAATCAAGTGATATTGTTAGATGTGAAGATTAACCAAGAACGATATTAGAATTACACCAAGAGAGATTCTTCTATAACAAGGATATTCTTAAGCATCTATAACAGTCAAAAGAAGACAAATATAAAGACAGGTTACTCTCATAAAATAAAATAAAAATAAAAACTTAATATATTCATTTATATTCGAAGTTTGTATAGTAGTTGAGGAAATACTCCAATGCTCTTATGAACGTGGAGTTACACTTTTCAAACTTTATGTGAAAAAAAAAAACTTTCGATTCTTAAAAAGATAAACTAAAGTTATTAAATGCTTTTATTTTTTTAATACAATATAAAGTCTTGAAAAAATGCAATAAACACAAGTAAGGTGACCTCCAATTTAAGAAAAAAATAAAATCTCTTTGAAAAATCATGTATAAATATAGTTTAATAAACAATGTATCATATTCTCTACAAATCTTAGCATAGTGGCAAAGAAAGTTAGAAGCAAAGATTTTACCTCGTTATCTCTTCTTAATTATTCTTTTATTTCTCGATTATTTAACTTTCCACGGCCGTTCTCATAGTGCAACAGTCATGGTAAGTCTGTTACTTGAAAAAACAAACAGGCGCTTAATTTCCGCATCAAGAAGTGATTTATTTATTCACTTTAGTTTTTTTATAAGTTTTCTGGAAAATTATTCAATTTATTAATGACGTTAATATTATTCCGTTTATATTTTTCAATATGTGATACTTAAAAAATTATTTATTTAGTCTTCAAAATATGTATTTGATATTAGTTTATTTTTTAAGCATTCAGCTAAAACAATTTTTTTTATTGAAAAACCTACTGTATTGTATATATTTTTCTATTTTATACATATATATCGTGAAACAAATTATTTATAATAGGTCATCCTAATTTATGTTAATAAATAAATAATAAATAATAATAAAAATATCGTATTAGTCGTAAATAAAATAAAAATATTACAAGTTTACGTAACAATAAAAAAATAAAATAATAACCTTTTTTATGTAAATATTATTGAATGTAAAAAAAATATTTTTATTTCTTAAATAATTTTATAAATATTTTTTATTTTTACTATTTGTGGTCCAATTAATATTACAGTACTACTACAATTTGGTAATGATTTTATTGTAGTTACAAATATCTTATTAATAAAACATTCTTATCATATGGAATAAAATAAGTCAAAAGTTTAATGATTTTTTATTATGTATATCAAGCTACACATTAATTATTCATCTGTTGATAGTGTCCCTTAGAAGGGTTATTTACTTATACTTTAAATAAAACTAACTGGGATAAAATAAAGTAACAGTTAATTTTATATTCTTTTCAAAGAAATCTTACATGCATAAATTTTATAAAATCTACCTCATAAGAATTACATACATAACTAAATTGCATATATTATAAAAAGTGATTAAATTGGTATTTGCAATGTTTTGAAAATGATAAAATGAAATTAAGAGATTGAATGAAGAATTGAACAGACGGATAATTATTAAATATGATTAAACATATATTGGTTCTTGTGGAGGAAGAAAGAAAAAATAGTTTGAATTAATTAGGTTTATAAGGAAACTTATCAGAATAAAACACGAAACACGCAATAAACACGCATAACAATTTCCTCCTGAATCTGAACAACCTCCACCTAAACAAACGTCTTAGTGGAACGATCCTGCTAGAGAAAAAAAAAAAAAAAATACATTTTGCAGATACTATGGTTTGTGATAACTTGTATACAATAAAATATTAGCTATTAGCCAAGAAATATATATCACATGTTACATAAAATATATACATATATAGTTAGCTTAGTTCTAGTTAACCTAATTTACTTGTGAGACTGTTTACCGTCTAAATGGTGAAGTACCTATCTAAAAATATGTTAGGCATGATTGATTTAATTTAAAAAAAAAATATAGTCTGAAATTTTAGAAGGTATAAAGTATCCTCGTTAAAAAAATGTAAAAATATGATTTGATTAATAGATAGTATAGTTTGATGATAAAATGTTTGTGACTTAATATCACAGTAATATAAAGGTATGGTTAAATTTGAAATGTTGTATATCCTAACATACTTTATTTTAAATAAAATTTTGAAAGAATAAAAAATGTATTACAATAATTTAATTATTTAAAAAAGCCATTTTTGAATTTCAGAAACTCCTTTTCGAAATACATCTCTATACCTTGCAAATGACTTTCGAAACGGGTTTTTTGAAATTGTTTTCCAAAACCTAATTTTGGGAAGCCTGTAACGATTCTGAATGCGAGAAAAAAAAAATCAAAATTTAACCATACTACTTTTCTTTATCTTTAAAACAACCCAAACTCGTTCTCAACTGAAAGAATGAAGCTCACCCTTCAAAGGGCATAACTGAAATATTCAAAATTTGATAAAGTGCAGGAAGCATTTAATGGAGTGCACGAAGCAAATGCCTTATTCGGATCATGAATCTTTCTAGCCCATTTTCCTCATGGCCGCCTCATTCCTCTATAGTTTATTCGTCCTCCACTCCTTTCGGTGTGTTGTATGATTTTAAAGAAAAAATAAAAATAATTGAAATCATGTAACTCCACATGAGTTTAAAGAAAAAATAAAAAGTAATTTCGTGTTTTTAAGTATGATTTTATAGAAAGAATATAAAAAAACTAAAATCGTGGTTAAGAACGACTTCTCTACGAATAATTTAAAAAATAAAAAGTAAAATAAACTTATACTTCAAAGCACAAATTTAACAAAAAATAGAAAAAATAAAAAAGTTTAAATTGTTTTTTTAAGTACGACTTTTTTACAACTAATTAAAATAAACTATTTTTCTTTTACAATATATGTTCCGAAATACAATTTTAAGAGAAATTTTAATAAAAAAATATGTATGATATTTTTTTAAGTATTAGTGTGCTCTTAACAAGGGAAGTTACTAAATGGTGAAAAATTTCCTTTAAAGTCATATTTCAAAGCGTATTATGCAATTTTTTCTTTAATTATTAGTAGGAAGTTGTGGTTAATAGATGTTATTATTTTATTTTATTTTGTTGAAATCGAGTCTAAGATAAGAGTTTACTTTATTTTTTATTCTTTAATTATTCGTAGGAAAGTTTATATATATATATATTTAAATCGTGGCTAAAAAGTACATGTTTCTTTTTTTATCTAAGTCATGATGAGTTACACGATTTCAGATTTTTATTTTTATTTTTTATAAAATTAGGGTCTTGAAGTTGTTACTTTCACTCGCACCTATGATTTGTTGTGAAGAATGATAGTAACTTGGTGATTATGTTTCTTGATTTGCGAGGTAACGAAATTCTGTTAGTTTTAAATACGTCTTCTCTACATGTAATTGAAAAAAATAAAAAGTAAAGTAGACTCATATTTTTAACCACAGTTTCGAAAAATAAAAAAATAAAAAACTAAAATTATGTTTCTAAGCACAACTTTCCTGAAAATAATTAAAAAAATTGAAAAGTGTATAACAAGTACGACATTAAGAGCAAATTTTACAAAATCAAAATTATACTTAAAAGCATAACTAAGTCATGCTTCGGAATAAAAATTTTAAAATCTACCTATTTTTAAAATTATTTTTCTAAAACTCATTAATATTTTAAATAGTATTATTTTTTAATTTTTTTTAATATAATTCATTTTTTGCTTGGTTGACACGTTTTGCTTAGTCACGTAATAAGTATATTTGTAATGGGAATATCCTATTGGGTCGGGTCAAACCCGGTGGATATAATTCCTTTCTTCTTCTTGAACTCGTTGCATCTTTCTCACACAGCGATCGAAGCAATTGTTGATCACTCGAAGCAAAAATGGGTGGTGGAAACAGAAGATCGAAAGGAAGAGGAAGATCCAACAACAGCACCAGTGGCAACGCCACTCCAAACAACCCTAAGTCCCGAAAGAAAAGAGGTTCAGATGTCAAAACCGCTTTCTTCGTCGAGGGCGGTTTCTTGGCCGATTGGCATCTTCCCTCTCCCACCCACACTCCAGGTTTCAGAAAGTTTTTACTTTATTCAAATCTTATCATTGAACTATTGATTTTTTTGTTTCCTATTGTTCTTGAATTTGGATGCTTGTATGCTTTGTTTTGTAATTGGGTTGCAGGGAGAAATTCTGCACTTTTTCTTTTATCAAGATTCCTCTATTGTTATAGTTGGTCATTGAATCTTTAATTTTTCGCAATGATTCTTGAATTCGGGTGCTTCTATTATTAGTTTTTATAATTGGGTTGCGGGGAGAAATTCTCAATTTTTTGTCATCAAGATTCCCTTATTTTAAAAATCTGGTCTTGGTGCTTCTATGCCTTGTTTTGTAACTGGGTTGCTGGGAGAAATTCTTAAGACGTTTTTTGTATTTTATCAAGAACCCATCAAGAACCCGTCAAGAACCGGTTACTGTTGAAATCTGATAATTGGATTTTGTTTATCGTTATTATTCTTGAATCTGGGTGCTTCTTTGAAAAAAAGATGCAGGGAGAAGTTCTGGCTCCAATAACAAGTCCGGGAGCCAACGCAGAGCAGAAGGATCTGCATCTAAAAGAGGGTTGGCAAAACCTTCCGGAGCTACTATTGGATACAATTATCCTTCACTTGATTATCAGGTTTGTTGTACCCGATAAGGATGTTAGTTTTCATTCATTTTCCTTATAAACTGGAACATAGCATATCTGCTTTGTTCATTATGTTTTTACTCGTCTTGCCTTCACTCTCATTGTGCATGCTATTATGCTATTGTGAATTAATTAAGGTTAGGATACTGAAAAGCTCCCACTATCCAAGGTTTGATTATTTTACAGGCTTGAAGGGTGGATCTGTTTTTTCTTGTCCATATAGGCAAGCAAAATGGATTGTGTTACTAATCAAATATGAATTTGAACTCTTACAATGTGTATGCTGAAGTTTGTTAGTGCATTTACCAAGTATCCTAGTGGAAGATATTGTCAACATTTTCATGAATAGTTGAAAATGATATTGCTCATCTTTTAACTTGTGTTCAGCATGTCTTTGTGTCTCTGGTTTAGTATGCATTTTATTACGTAAAGATCTGATGAACTATGTTTGTAGTTTCTGCTGAGCAACTGCCGTTTGATATTATCTTTACTAGGAGGTAACTTGCATGGGGACTGGGAACAACACGAAAGATAGTAATCAAAATCAGCTGCAACCTTTTGTTTTGGCGGACACCAAGCAGTGCCAAGTTACTGTTCATGTAGACAGAACACCTCCTTCAAAACCGAACACTGTGAAATATACTTACAGTTATGATGCAGATTTTGTTTTGGGTGACAGCTCCCATAAAGGTTTAGGTTTCCCTTCTGAACAAGAAGGAACCCCCAGTGGCTTTGGCATTTCACAGGAACAGATGCCCCAATCAACTCCAGTTTTAGATTCATCATCATTTGAGAAGGATGCTGGTTCTGATGAGGGTATGGATTGTGAGTTAAGCAATGAGATGGCAGAAGACTTTTCACCAAATGTGAGTGCTGAGAGAAATTCAGGCTTTCTGTCAATTGGAGGTCTTAAGTTATACACCCAGGACATTTCAGATGATGAAAATGAAGAATATAACGAAGACTCATCGGATGAGGAGAGTTCTGCATCGTCCGTGCCAGAAGAATTACTTGACTCATCTGAAAATAATGATTCAGAATACACATCTGATAGTGATTCAGACATTGATGCAGATGTTGCAGAAGATTATCTAGAAGGAGTTGGTGGTAGTGACAACATATTGGATGCAAAATGGTTGCTAAAACCTGATATTAACGAGTCAGATGATGATAGTTCTTCTAGTAGTTGCTATGATGAGGCATTGAAGAAGTTGGATGGCTTTGCCCTTCAAGAAGCCTCCAGGGAATATGGCATGAAGAAAAATAAACCAAAGAAGAAACAATTTGTAAATTCTGGACCTTTAGCTCTGGAAAACCTAATGATGGAAAAGGATCCAAGAACCATCTCTTCTAGAAAGAAGCATGTTCCTCGGTTCCCTCACTCTTGGCCTTCACACGCTCAGAAAAGCAAAGCTTCCAAAAAAATGCACGGTACCACCATCACACATTCACATATGTTAAATATCCAGTGTTCCCGTAGTTCTAAGCTTTTAGTTGAAGTTAATATGTCTCATTGAACTTACATTATACTTTTTGAACCTCAAAAGCATTGAACTTTCCAGTTAAAGTCCTGGTAATACTAGTGTAGAGGGATTTTAGCAACATTTTCTAACACTTTTTTCGGCACGCTCTCTCTTGTAGGTTGAAGTTCATGTGGTTTCCTCTAAATATGTTGGTCCCATTCCCAAACAAATGGGATTCACATAAATTTCAACGATTTGAATAGAGTGTGTTTTTAGAACTCCACAGTTTGTTGCTTGAGCTTTGAATACTTTGACTATGTTAGATTGCATTGTTTTTTGTAAAGATATCCTAGTTGTGGAAGTGTGGTTCTATGTTATAGGATTTTCACATCCATGGAGTTTGAAACTGGAAATGCGTGCATGTTTGTGCTCATCTATTTATTCTTTAAGTTTGATGAGAAAGTGATAGTATAGAGTTTCAACCACTTCATTTTGCTAAAACAGATTCTATACAGGTGAAAAGAAGAAACTTCGTAAAGAAAGGATTGCTGTGAAGCGCAGAGAAAGAATGCTGCATCGTGGGGTTGACCTCGAGAAAATTAATTTGGTATGGCAACAATACTTTTTATGGTTTTCTTTTGTTTCACCCTTTTTATCTTTCAAAAACAATTGCCAGTTTTCAATATATTTTATATATGTATAGATTAACAAGATCTACTTGTGATTACCTATAACAGAATTGGTTCCAGCTTACTACTTAACATTCTGTGTTTGATTCTACTATCTTTTTCACATACATCTGGTGTTTCCTTATGCTTGTTGCCTGCAATTCTTCTTTCTAATCATGTAGAAGTTCTATATTGAAGGTCTCTTGCCTATCTTAACTATTGTTAAAAAGGTTGTGTAGATAAAGATTCGCTTACGTATTTAGGTTTATTATACATCTTAGAGACTTGGATCTCTACGAGAGTTGGACCGATAACATGTATTTGTGGCAGGTTAGAGATTATGTACTAGCTGTATGAAGTATATATGCCTTTGAAAGCAGATAAAAAGGAAGAACCACAAAAGAGAGATTGCATTATCCATTGTTTAGTGACACATTTCATTTTGTGTTATGAGAAATATAAATCCGAAGCTAACTTTCCTCCTATATAAGCTAAACCCTGCACATTATCCGAGTCTTGTGATCTATTTCTACATTCCAAATCATACCATTCTATGTTGAGTACAACTACATCTTTTTAAAGTTAAACATGTTGAACTTAGATGAGGTAGTTTATGAATATTCAATATTCAAATTGTTTTTGGCTCTAATATCTCGACATAACTTTTTCCCTTTTTGAAATTCTAGAAATTACAACAAATTGTTTTGGAGGAAGTGGATATGTTCTCTTTTCAGCCTATGCATTCTCGGGATTGTTCACAGGTGTGTATCCTGTCTGTATGGCTGTTCTATCTCATGGTCCTAAATATTTTTATCTCCTATAATTATTACTATTTAAAATTTATAAGCACCACCAATAGTTGCTCATCAGTGTCCTGTTCATGTCATAGATTTTTCACTAAAAATCAAATTGGGATTTGTGGAAAAATAATCTTGAAGGGATTGAGTGTTTGAGTAAGTAACACTTTTATCAATATCGGATAACCGGAAATATGGTAACCCACAAATCCTTTATGAATTTATGAAAATTAATTGAATGCCATAACAGGCTATAGCAAAAAAATAACATATATATATATATAGTAAAAGGCCCTTTTTTGCCATTAGATCTTCTCTGGCTTTTTCCAAAGGATAATATGTAGTTTCTCCACAACAATTACATAATAGGTAGTTTTTAAATTCGATTTATGCAAAGGATAAAAATATTTCCAACTCGGTTCATTTCTATTAGATGATCTTGAAATGACTTGTTCAGTTATTGCCATTGTGTGTTGCTATGGCGGTCACTGACAAATCTGACCAATATGGCTGATAATCGATAACACTTAGTAACATGTTAAGTTTGGATCGTTCAAACAGTTTGGGATTGTAAAGCCATATGTAATTTATTGTGGCTTTTTTTTACATTTACTCTCTGTTTTTCAAGAATTTTTTGCATGTCCCATAGCCACAAGCATTGATTTTGTCTAAGAAAACAGTTGTGTTATTTGTTTTTGCAAAACAGCTGGTTTCATAAATGTTTAAATACCATAAGCCTCTCACTGATGTGGGTTCTCAATGAATACAGATACAAAGATTAGCAGGAATTTATCAATTGCAGAGTAGCAGCCAAGGTTCTGGCAAAAAAAGGTGATCTTGTCGTATTCATAGAATTAAATGTCAGGACTTGTAAACTTAATAATTTTTGTCTGGATTTTTGGTTTTAGATTTGTTACAGTGACGCGGACACAGTCTACATCCATGCCATCTTCAAGTGGTAGACAACGCTTGGAAAAGGTTTCGTAGTGTTTGACATCTTGACAATTATTTATGCATTGCATAACATTAATGCTTTTTACTCCTGTTTTCATCCCTCTCCTTGAGATAGAGTGACCCAACCTTCCTAATTTTTTTTCAGTGTTGCACCCTAATTCTTTCAAATTTTGAAATATCTCGAAGTTTATTTTTTTTTTTAAATTTCAATCATGGGACATTTCTTTCAAAACCTTAATATTTTTTACTTAATACATATGCTATGTTACATGTTTGGAATTATCTATACTATAATTTGCTATAGTTGAGACTGACTATTATACAAACTTCAGTTGTTGGGAGTTGATGATGAGGATGTCGATTTTTCTGTTGCTGACTATGTAAATAAGAAATCTGTGAGCGGAGACAGAAGAGTAGGGAAGAAACATACTAAACGCAATGATTTTAGATTGCAAGAACTTCGATCCTCCCAGAACAAGTACTCAGGCAGCCATAAAGTGGACAAGAGAGGGAGTGGACAAAAGGTTTCTTATGCTAATCAGCCTGTGTCATTTGTATCAAGTGGCACAATCGATTCAGAAGCTGTACCACTTATGGTTGTTGAGGGTGAAGAGACTTATGGGAAGGGTGTCACTAGCTCTGCTAATATAGGTTCATTTGAAGAACACACTACTGGTTTTGGTTCAAAAATGATGGCTAAAATGGGATATAGGGAGGGAGGAGGATTGGGGAGAAATGGTCAAGGTATGGCACAACCTATTGAGGTTATTAAGAGGCCTAAATCACTTGGTTTGGGTGTGGAATTCTCCAACCACCCAGGTGAGCCAGCTAGCAATACATCTTTAAGAGTTGGTGTTGAATCAGTTGTTTTGGGAGCAGAATTGTCCAACCACCCCGCTGAACCAGCTAGGAACAGATCTTCAAGAGTTGGTGCTTTTGAAAAACATACTAAAGGCTTTGGGTCTAAGATGATGGCAAAGATGGGCTTTGTTGAAGGGAAGGGATTAGGTAGAGAATCACAAGGCATCACCACCCCATTGACTGCTCTTAGGTTACCAAAGTCACGAGGACTAGGTGCTAAGAGTTGATCTAAGCATTATTTCTTTTCTGTCTTTGTATCTAATTGTATTGTGTGTTGGCTTAAACTTTATTCTCTCTTGTAGTTAGATTTTCCGTGGGATGACCATCTCTATAATCACACTGTTAGCATGCTAACTTTCAGCTCCCTTATTTTCTTTTTTAGACAATTCTCTTAGTAAAAAGTAAGTCATCAAAGACTATTATCTCATTAAGGCATTCTCGTGTACGAACTTTGAATATTCTTTAGTTACTCTCTCGTTATCGCATTGGCTCTTCGATTTTTCAATTTTAAATTTGAACCCGTGTTGTTTTGGATTGAATTAGGAAGAGAAGAAAGGAGAACTTCATCAAAATGGTAAGCTGTTCCATTTCATTTTCAACAGCAATTGGGCAAGATGGCATTGTTGTATGGGATTTAATTATTTAAAAACCATTGGTGTTAAGTTATATTAACAGCAATTGGGCAAGATGGCATTGTTGTATGTTATATATCTATCTCAATAAACTAAAATAATCCGTATATGGGATTTAATTATTTAAAAACCATTAGTGTTCAGTTATATTAACACTGCCAGTTATATTAAAAACCATCAGTTATATTTTTAAACCATTGGTATTCAGTTATATTAAATGTAGTGTAATTTCAAAGGATGATTGCATGGCCAACCCCAACGGGGTTATAAGCATCAATTTCTGTGGTGCAATAATTTGTTGTGCTGATTTCTAGCCTAAACTGAACACCTTTTTATGAGCTCTTTCTGAAAAAGACAATAATCATTAAAAAGATATAGTATAAATTGATATTCATTTACGAAAAAAAAATCTATTTTTCTCTTAATTTATTCAGTTATCTTTTAACATAGTTAGTGTAACTGAATAATTCCTTTGTTGTTTGTACCAATTTTTCAAGATCTTTCTCACTTCCTCTATTCTTGGCAATTGTTGTTTGAACATTTATTGGTTGATTCATCAATTAACCAACATAATTACTTTTAGTTTTTTCTACTGACATATTATACAAATTTTAGTTTTTTCTACTGACATATTATACAAATTTTAGTTTTTTCTACTGACATATTATACAAAGTTCCTACAGTTTGTTAAGAAGTAAATTGTTTTGGAATAGGAAATTTTTATTCTTCATTGAATTAATCATCACTAATATTGTTGCTGCTAGCTTTTCAAATATAGCCTCGAGTTGATCATAATTCTGTTTTTCGTTTAATAATTAGCTCTATGAGATATATTATTCTAGTTTGTTGAGATAAATGCATCACATACAACATAAGCAATGTCATCTTGCTCAATTATTATTGAAAATGATAACAGCCTACCATTTTGTTGATGAAGTATTTTTTTTCTACTATGAAATTAAATCCAAAATAAGACATATTCATATTATATAAGATATATTATTGTAGTTTGTTGTCACGGATATATCACATACATCATGCACCATATATAATGTCATATTTAGTCAATGATAATTGTTAAGTTGAATGCTACCATTTTATTGATTCATAAACTTAGTATCTGACAAACAAAAATGTTTTTGAGCTTTTTTCTTATGAAAAGTCAAGGAAATGCTGATCTCATGATAAATCTAAACTACTAGAAATTGAGTGATGATGTCTTGTAATTTTTTGCATAATACCTTTCCTTCAACAAAGTCCATCTTTGTCATCATCTTGGACCTAAAGCTTTTAGTATATTTTGCAAAAACCAACTCTTGGAGATTTGTTCCTAGCTAGTTCCACCTGGGTTGTTGGACAATTCTACACCCAAAGCAAGTGATTCAACGTTAATTCTTAAAGACTTTATAGCTGCCTGAGTACTTGTTCTTGGAGGATGGAAGTTCTTGTAATCTAAAATCATTCCGTTTAGTATGTTTCTTCCCCACTCTTCTGTCTCTGCTCACATATTTCTTATTTACATATCGAAGAAATAAAGTTTGTATAATAGTCAGTCTCAATTATAATTATTACTTATACTTTTTGTGACATATTGCCAGGGTCTTGATGAAAATATTTTTATATATTAAAAAGTGATTTAATATATATTTTAATAGTAACAAATTATGAGTTATCTACAGTTAATTATAAATATCTTTTTTTAATATTAAAAGAATTCATTATAGCAACTATTTTTTTTCTTTTCTTATTTATGTAATTTTCTATCACACCATCTACCTAAATTATAGATTTGGTGAGATTAGTGAAGCTGGGATCACAAGACTATGTATAGTGTATAGTCCCGTTAAGAATAAGAAACATCCATTAGTTGTATAAAAAAGTACTTCCTATGATTTTTTCTGTATCCTTTGGTGATTTTTAATAAAATAATTATTCTTTTAATTCTTTAATTCGCATTTTTATGTATTTATTTACAACTGTTATAGTTATTACTATTACTGTGCTATTAATATGAGTAAAAATAGCTTTAAAATCTTAAATAGAAATTAAAATTTAAGTGTTAGATGAGTAAACAATGAATGACAAAAAGTACTTTATTAAATTGATTTTTAAGAAAATTTTATTATAAATAAGATTAGTGGATATTTCATAAAAAGTACCGTAAAAAAAAACCGTGTTTGATATTGTTTCTTATTGGCAACGTTATTAATATTAATAAAAATTACACGTGTCTTTGAAGTATCAGTATTTGTTAACACGTAATAACAAATTATATCTTTTAAGGTAAAAATAACATGTTATTTATACTGACGAAATATTTCTTACCATGTTAAATTATTTAATAAAATTAAGATGAAATCTTTTGAGTAAAAAGGTTAGCTCTCATCTTTTTATGAGATTTTTTTTTCAAAACTTAAAAAAAAAGAAAAAAAGAAATTCTGAATAGCATGATTAGAAAAAAAACTAGAGAGGGACAAATTACTTTTCTACTCCAAAAATTTTGAAAAAACAACAAAATTTCACATAACATGTACATATAACCTTATTCATCGTACCACAATCTTAAGGTTTTGTTTTGTTTAGATTAGGATGTAAATTGAGAAAATGAATTTAAATTAATTTGTGTAAAAAGTTTTGTTGTTTCGATTAATAAAATGATAGTGAGATTTGAATGAAGAGTTTATAGAAATTTGTGAATGATATAATGTGTAATTGATAAAATAATTTGTTAGTATATGAAATTATAATTAAAATTAAACATAGTTATTATATTAATTAATAAAATTATTAATTATTTTAAAAGAAAAATAAATTATTATTGTTAATAATAATATTATTTTATAAATTTATTTTAATTATGGTTATAATTTTAGTTTTGTTATTATTATTATTATAGTTATTATTTATGTTTTTATTAATATTTTTAGCTTTTAATATTACTATAATTAATATTTTATTTTTATTATTATTAATATTCTTTTTTTATTAATATTATTATTTTATAATTTCAATAAATTTATTATTATTTTAATAATTATTATTATTATTATGATATATTACATAATTAAATATATTTATTTTATTATAATATAATGAATAAATTAATTATAATAAATATAACACAACTCTTCTCTCAAAACTTCTCTCTTACGAAGATAAAATTCTTTATATTTTATCTCAATTTCTATTTTTTAATAATATTTTATTTATCGAAAATTACACTTTTCTTTCTCTTAATCTGTAATCCGTCTGCGAAAACAAACAGTTTAAATATTGAACTGTCTCAGAAAAATTACTTAATATATATAAAATAACATATATTATAGAGGATATATTAAAGCTTACTCAAAATTATCTTTATATGACACTTGTGGATAAGAAATTATTAATTAGCATTTGGAAATTAATCTTAAAATTTTATACTGCAACTTGAAAACAAATTTTGAAATGATAAATAATAATAAAGGCGTTTCAACAACATCAATTATTATTGCATGAAAACTTCTTACGAGAAGTAATGTTTCGATTAGTTAACAAGAACTTTATCACCTATTAGATGCTAAATCTAATAGAAAACTTTGCTTTGTCAACTGTAAATTTTGTTTTGTCAATCATAACTGGCATACAACCAACAATCGTGGTTCAATTGCATATGTGAAGAAGAATAAAATTGAGCTTTTCCTTCTGAAGGTCATTTATGGTATTTGACTACAGAAGGACATAATTGTGATTTGAGTAAGTAAAGTTACAAAAATTTGAAAACTGAGAGGAGAGAGTGGGCGCGAGCAAGTTTAGGAATTTTAGGATTGGAGTGAACGTGAGGGGTTGAGCGACAGAGTGGTTTAGGGCCAACAATCGACCCACGGTCGGAGAGATTGCAAGGTGGTTACGGTTTGTCACGGGTTTATGATTTTCAGTGGGTTTGTGCACATGAGAGTTGAGCAAGAGTGATTTTGTGGCATTAATCGACCGACGGTCGGAAAGATTGGAAGGTGGTTGCTATTTGTGGAGTCTAGTGTTGTACAGACGAAAGGTTGAAGGTGTTGAAGCTGACCCGTCCTTGTTGACGACATTTTTAGGTCTGGAACGGTGAAAACTAAATAGAGGCAGATATACATTGGTTTTGGTATGATTTCCGATTTGTATTTGGAGATTTTTTACTGATATTTTCTTTTAGGGATTTATTGGCGTTGACAGCATGTGGTCAAAGAAGCCTTTAAAATTGACATTCTTGAAGTGAATTAAAGCAAAACAGACGATATGGGAGAATTGAAGTTTGTTAAAGTTGTGTGCACTTAGTCGTCTTTTTGTAAAATGATATGTTTGTAATATATCAGTTAATATATTCGTGTAAAAAAATTATATGACAAACAATGAGATTTACTACATTTGGTAGCATTCTGTGTGAAATCTCATAATTGGTCCAAATGTGCTATTGAGTTAATCACTTAATAAGACATGGTTAAACACATTTTCTGGAAGTAACGTCTGCACAAATTTATTTCTTCATACTTTCTCTTAATTTTGCTAAGGTAATTTGTATGAAGTTTGGTGGTCTGGATTAAAGTTAGTCAACCATATGTATTAGCAAATATTGACAAAAATATAGGCACAGAACCTCAAAAGCCTCACATGTTTTGTGTCAAATTTGGTAAATGGTCAGAAAGTTCTGTACAGTTAATCATATAATAACACAGGGTTAAACACATAGTCTAACCAATTCTTTGAACCAAATCCGCTAACGCGAGTGGGGATGGTTTGAGCGAAATTGTGTCACGTGAGATTTATAAGTCTCTGGAGTCAAATAGCTTAAGCAGAGATATAAATGTCCGAGAAAAAATAACACATGTTTTGTGTCAAATTTGGTAAATGGTCAAAAAGTTTTGTTGAGTTAATCACATAATAACACAGGGTTAAACACATACTGAACCAAATTCGCTAACGCGAGTGGGGATGATTTGAGCGAAACTGCGTCAGGGAAGATTTTTAAGCCTCTGGAGTCAAATAGCTTAAGCAGAGATATAAATGTTCGAGCGAAAATAAAATGTTTTGTGTCAAATTCGGTAAATGGTCAAAAAAATTTGTTGAGTTAATCACATAATAAAACAATATTAAACACATACTGAACTAAATTCGCTAACACGAGTGGGGATGATTTGAGCGAAACTGCGTCAAAGGAGATTCATAAGCCTCTGAAGTCAAATAGCTTAAGCGAAGATATAAATGTCCGAGCAAAAATAACACATGTTTTGTGTCAAATTTGGTAAACGGTCAGAAAGTTTTGTAGAGTTAATCACATAATAACACAGGGTTAAACATATATTGAACCAATTTCGCGAACGCGAGTATGGATGGTGTGAGCGAAACTACGTCAGGGGAGATTTGAGCACCAACCACCTACCAATGTCATGTGCCGAGGGACAGTTGTGTCATGCCATTACCACCACTGAACATACAAAGTGTTTAATCTCGTCTACTTAAGTGTTTAACTAACCATAACTTTCTAACCACCCATCACAGAAAGTAATTATGTGTCCCCTAACCTGCATACCTGAAATCATTACATGTTTTGCACCTTGGCATTGAATACAAGTGTTCCTTGCTTCACGATCGACACAAGTCCTATGCCATCACAACCATTCCAGATAAAATTGCTTAACCCTGTCTATTTCTGTACACACACTAGCAAAACTTGACTCAAAAAATATTTGTCGCAGTAGATATGATCATTTATCACACCTATCATGTTAAATGTAAACAACAAAATATGAACACCGCAATATAGCAACAATTTTTGCCACCATTTTTAATTTAATTGAAAATTATGATTTCAATAATTGCTAACAATATTCGTATAAAAGGTTCAAATTTGAATATTGTACACTAACTTCAAATTACAACCTACAAATATAACTTCATAAAGGTGTATACAAATATCTTCATAAATCAACTATAATCAGATCTTCTTGTATCCGACCTTCTTACAATGCACAAATAACTCATTTGCCTTAGTTTCCTTCATATCAACATTAGATTTTCTTACATCCGACCTTCTTGCAACCATAGCTAGCTTTAAAGCAACCTGTTTATTAAAAGAGTTCAGTTAAAAAAAATAGTATGTTGCATAATTTCAATCCAAAACTAATTATAAACATTCACACATTTTGAAAAAAAATTATTTTGTGTCCCTTTAACCTCCATACCTAAAATCCTTACACGTTTTAAACTTTTGGATTCAACACAACTGTCACTTGGTTCACCAGTAACCACCTACCAATGCCCTAACCCAAGGGATCGTCGCCCTGCACCATGACCGGCTTTACAACTACACAGTGTTTAACCTTTTCTACTTAAGTATTTAACTAAGTAAAACTTTCTGACCACCCATCACAGGCAGCAATTATGTTCTTCCCTCACCTCCATACCTCAAATCCTTAAATGTTTTCAACTGTTGAATTCAACACAAGTGTGCCTTCATTCACCACGAACCACCTAACAATGCCATAAGCCAAGGGACAGTTCTGCTGCGCCATGACCAGTTTTACACATACAGTGTTTAACTTTGTCTACTTAAGTGTTTAACTAAGCATAACTTTCTGACCACCCATCACAGGCACCAATCTATACCAAAATCATACTTACATTACAAACAGGCCCACAAATTATCAACTCACACCACACCAACACAGACAAAACGTTGAGAATGAACATCTGCTCATACACAAAAAACTAACCTACACACGAAATGCGGGTGACGGTTCCTCTGGCTTTGGGTGTTGAAGAACGAAGGCAACGTTCTTACTCTGTGATTGCAAAACCAAGGGGTTGTGGTTTCTCTTGTACAAAAGCGACAATCACAATGGAGGCGACATTGGTGGCTACACTTTTCCCTCACAGAAATCGACCCAGACGGCTGAAAAACGGTGCTCGAGAAGAACAATCGATGGGATTTTTTTATTTCGAAGAACGGACAAGGAGAATCGATCTGTGATGTGGGGGGCACTATTTATCGAGCTCTCGATTGGAATGTGGTGGGCGGCGCGATTGTGATACAATCCCCCACCTCTCAAACCCTAACAACTTCAATCCAACCTCTGTGTTAAGCTAGAGCATTTTTTCCACGTCAGTAAAGTTGGCCACGTCATTGCCACGTTCGGTTGTAAGGTAAGTGTGTGACATGTGGGGTTGTCAAACTATAATTTCTCAAATCTAATATTATTGTAACCAACTCAGGAATGGAGACAGAGAAAAAAGATATAGATTGAAGGGTGAGAGATGTAAAGTAAAACGAGGACTAAATTTGTACACTTTTTAAACGGACTTAAAAAAGGAAAAAGCTTTAAATCAAAATAAATTGGCGCGAACTTAGGGGTTAGTTAAAATTCTTTTCCTATTTCGCAACAGAGAACGGTCATAAACCCTACTTTCAAAACCCTAACCCCAAAAACAATTCCAATTCCAATTCCCTCGTTGTGAATGGTAGAAACATCGTCCTTCTTCGGTTCATGCACTCACTTTTCCTATTAACCCTAATTTGAAAACCCTAACCCCAAAACCAGTTTCAATCGCTCCAATTCCATTCAGATCGTTCCCTCGTTGTGAATGTAGAAACGATGTTGTTGAGCAAGCAGAAGAAGAACCAGAACATTAGAAGGTTTCTCATCAGCTTCAAGTGATGGGGAGTGTAGGGCCCATTCAGTTTGTGGTGAACGAGGAGGACCCCGTTGCAGCGGTTATCGAGATAGCGCTCAAGAGTAAGACGCGGAGGGGCTTCTTCCTCTGCTTGGGACTGACAAACTGGATTCTCTCTATTGCCCTCATCTTGGACCTAATGGTAATTTTCCCCTCAACTGCACCAAACGTGTTTCTTGTTTTCATTTCTCAAATCTTGTCATTTCAACATGTTTTTTCGTGATTAATGAAGATTTTGGAAAATAATTCAAAGATTTCTTCGTCTATCAATGTTAATATGTAATTGTTAAATCAGAGACTAGGTTTTTTTTATGTTATTTCCGAGAATTAAATCAAATTTTTTTTATTTAAAAAATTAAAATTTCAGCATCTTGCACATTCAGAAGCTTAGTTCACAGTTAATGCATACATTCAAATGAGAGATTGAGAATTAAAGATGAATTTTGGATTTCATTCTTACAATTGATTTTTGTACTATACGGTCAACCTATGTACTATATACATACAGGAATCAATTATATCTAGTATGCTTCACCAAACCTTGTAGGTTTTCGTCCGACCGTCTACTTAACCAGTCAGAAAATTTGGCATAAGCAAGCAACGCTAGGTACACGTGACAATTCCATTCTTAAGATTCACGAGGTAGTTACAAGGTGAATATAGTGAATATTAACTTAATCATATGAAATCATAACAAACTGGATCTTATTTTAAGTCCAAGCCCAATGAAATTATAATAGACTGGGTCTTATTTTAGGTCCAAGCCCAATGGACCTAAACGTCTCAGATTCATTATAATATTTATAAATATGAGTTCATTCATCACTAATGAGATACTTCCAAGCTCTAATCTATATTCTTTATACACTCTAGTCCTAAGCTGACTTGAGCGTGAGTACCTCCCGTTAAGGACGCGTCGCCTCGCGTTAAGGACGCGTCGCTGAGCGTCGAGTGCCTGTAGGATGCGTCGTCTCAAGCACGCGTCTTTGAGCGTCTGAGTGCGTGCAGGACGTTGAGCTTCATCGAGTACATGCAGGACGCGTCGTTGCATTTTGAGTGCCAGCAAAATGCGTCGTTGAGCGTGAGTTAGGACCAAGAATCAGTCATGGAAAGACGTTATTGTTGTGAGAGTCAAAGAACCTACCAAAGAATATACCAAAGAATAGTCTGGAGAATGCGGGAGTCAATCGGTGAGAACAATTTTGATACATTATTGTCTTACATTTATTATATGTTTCTTTTTGTCTCAGCTGAATTTGATTCGATTATTGATAAACATGCCTTACCTTCAGACAACAAAGAATAGAAAAAGAAAACAATGAAAATAAAGAAAAGAGAGACGAAGAAAAAGAAACCAGAAGAGAAAAAAAAAATAAAAAGAAAAGAAGAATAATAAAAGGAGAAAGCGGGAAAGAAGAAACAAATAAAAGAAGGAAGAAAGACGGCGACAATGGTGACAGCGTCTACGGGTAAGAGTCTTTCCTTAAGGTTTGGGCCACGTTTTGGATCGTTAGGGTTTGGGCTGACTGATTGTATCGCCGATCCGAAAAAAGAAATTAGGGTTTGTCTCGGGTCGGGTCAAACGGACCCGACGATTCCGTGAGACGCGATTTCCGCGACAACAGTTCTGTGATGGCTAAAGCGGCCGCCATGGACTGCCACGCAAAAACCAATTCGCCACCACCTTGCTGTGGTGGTCACTGACACCGATTTTCATCATGGCGCCGCCATGGCTGATAATCGATGAGTAACATGTCAAGTTTGGAACGTTCAAACAGTTTGGGATGGTAAAGACATATGTAATTTATTGTGCCTCTTTTTACATTTACTCTCAAGAATTTTGTGCATGTACCAAAGCCACAACCGTTGATTTTGTCTAAGAAAACTGTTGTATGTTATTTGTTTTTGGATAACAGCTGATTCATCAATGTTTAAATACCGTATGCCGCTCACTGATGTGGGTTCTCAATGAATACAGATACAAGGTTAGCAGGGATTTATCAATTGCAGAGCAGCAACCAAGGTTCAGGCATAAAAAAGGTTATGGTGATCTTGCCTTATTCATTGAATTAAATGTGAGGACCTGTATATTTAATAAATTTTGTCTAGATTTTTGGTTTTAGATTTGTGGCAGTGACGCGGACACAGCCTACATCCATCTTCAAGTGGTAGACAACGCTTGGAAAAGGTTTCGTAGTGTTTGACATCTTCACAATTATTTATGCATTGCATGACATTTATGCTTTTTGCTCCTTTTTTATCCCTGTCCTTGAGATAGAGTGACCCATTCTCCCTAATTTTTTTCGGTGTTGCACCCTAATTCTTTGAACTTTGAAATATCTACTTGAATAATTTTTTGTTAATTTCAATCACTGGACATTTCTTTCAAAACACCTTAGTATTTTTTACTTAATACATATACGATGCTACATATCTGGAATTATCTATACTTTAATTTGCTATAGTTGACCCTGACTATTATCCAAACTTCAGTTGTTGGGAGTTGATGATGATGATATCGATTTTTCTATTGTTTAATATCTAAATAAGAAACCTGTGAGTGGAAACATAAGAGTAGGAAAGAAGCATACTAAACGGAATGATTTTAGATTGCAAGAACTTCAATCTTCTCAGAATAAGTACTCAGGCAGCCATAAAGTGAAGGAAAAGAGAAGGAGTGGACAAAAGGCTTCATATGCTAATCTGCCTCTGTCATTTGTATCATGTGTCATGATCCATTCAGAAACTGTACAGGGTATACTTGTTGGGACTGAACAGACTTATGGGAAGGGTGTCTCTAGCTCTACTAATATAGGTTTATTTGAAGAACACACAACTGGTTTTTGGTTCAAAAATGATGGCTAAAATAGCATGGAGGATTGGGAAAAAATGGTCAAGGCATGACACAACTTATGGTTATTCAGAGGCCTAAATCACTTGGTTTGGGTGTGGGATTCTCCAACCACCCAGGCGAACCAGCTAGAAACACATCTTTAAGAGTTGGTGAGGAATCACTTGCTTTGGGTGTAGAATTGTCCAACCACTCAGCTGAACCAACTAGGAACATATCTTCAAGAGTTGGTGCTTTTGAAAAACATACTAAAGGCTTTGGGGTTCTAAGATGATGACAAAGATGAGCTTTGTTGAAGGGAAGGGATTAGGTAGAAAATCACAAGACATCCTCCTCTCTATTGACTGTTCTTGGGTTACCAAAGTCACAAGAGTAGATGTCAAAAGTTTATCTAAGCATTATTTCTTTTCTGTCTTTGTATCTAATTGTATTGTGTCTTGGCTTAAACCTTATTTTCTCGTAGTTTAGATTTTCCGTAGGATGACCATCTCTATAATCACGGTTAAAATGCTAATACTTTCAGCTCCCTTATTTTCATTTTTAGACAATTCTCTTGGTAAAAGGTAAGTCATCAAAGACTATTATGTCATTAAGGCATTCTCATGCACGAACTTTGAATATTCTTTAATGCTTTGGTTACTCTCTCGTTATCGCATTGGTCTTTCGTTTTTCAATTTTAAATTTGAACCCGTGTTGTTTTGGATTTAATTAGGCAGAGAAGAAAGGAAAACTTCATCAAAATGGTAAGCTGTTCCCTTTCATTTTCAACAGCAATTGGGCAAGATGGCATTGTTGTTTGTCATATATCTATCTCAATAAACTAACATAATCCATATATGGGATTTAATTATTTAAAAACCATTGATGTTCAGTTATATTAACACTGCATATTTGTAGTGTAATTTCAACACTTTCTTAAAAGGATGATTGTCAGGTCTGATCTCATTCATCTTTAGTATGTGCTTAACGCTTTTCAAAATTCGATATGAAGGTGTAACGTTTCCCATTGTCCTGCTATTTTCCCACTTAGATCTATATTTACCTGCATGTTGAAGCTTCATAATTGAGAATACCAACCCTTTATGTTAGTGTCACTTCAAAGACATGTATAAAATAAACGGATGGTTAGAATCACAATTTTCTGTGCTAACCTTGTTGTAGTTTGTAATAAATAATGGCCAACCCCAACAGGGTTATAAGCATCAGTTGTGCAATAAGATTTTGTGCTGATTTCTAGCCTAAACTGAACACCTTTTTATGAGTTCTTTTTTAAAAAAAGACAATAATCATTAAAAAGATATATATAAGTTAATATTCATTTACGAAAAAAAAATCTATTTTTCTTTTAATTTATCCAGTTATCTTTTAACATAGTTAGTGTAACTTAATTAGGGTAACTGATTAATTCCTTTGTTATTTGTACCAATTCTTCAAGATCTTCTCACTTCCTCTATTGTTGTCAACTGTTGTTTGAACATTTATTGGTTGATTCATCAATTAACCAACATAATTACTTTTAGTTTTTTTCTATTGACATGTTATTCAAAGTTTCTTCCGTCCATTAAGAAGTGAATTGTTTTGGAATAGAAAATTTTTATTCTTCATTATATCAATCATCACTAACATTGCTGCTGCTAGCTTTTCAAATATAGCCTCGTGTTCTATCTTAATTCTGTTTTTGGATTATTAATTAGCAATATGAGATATACTATTCTAGTTTGTTGAGATAAATACATCACATACAACATAAGTAATGCCATCTTGCTCAGTTATTATTGAAAATTATATTAGCTTACCATTTTGTTGATGAAGTATTCTTTTCTGCTGTGAAATTAAATCCAAAATAAGACATGTTCAAATTATATGAGATGTATTATTGTAGTTTGTTGACATGGATATATCACATACATCATGCACCATATATAATGTCATATTTACTCAATTATCATAAAAATAATAATTGATAAGTTGAATGCTACCATTTTGTTGATTGATGAGCTTAGTAGATCTGACAAAATATGTTTTTGATGCTTTTTTCCTATGAAAAGTCTAAAAAAAATTAGGAAGCTAAATCAGTGGATTTTAACCGAGTGATTAAAAGTAAATGCTCATCCCATGATAAATTTAAACTACTAGAGAGAATAATATGGTTTAACACAGTATACAATACGATTAGATATATAGATAGAAAAGAAATTATGTTTATATCAACTTTTGACACCTAATTCTCGTGACTTTGGTAACCTAAGAGCGGTCAACGGAGTGATGATGTATTGTAATTTTCTGCATAATGCCTTTCCTTCAACAAAATCCATCTTTGTCATCATCTTAGACCCAAAGGCTTTAGTATGTTTTGCAAAACCACTAACTCTTGAAGATTTGTTCCTGGCTGGTTTCACCTAGATGGTTGGAGAATTGTACAGTCAAAGTAAGTGATTCAATACAAACTCATGTGTTCCTAAGTGGCTCACCTTGGTGGTTGGAGAATCCTCCATCCAAATTAAGTGGTTTAGGCCTCTTAATAATCTCAATATATATAAGATGTATAAAATTGTACTTCCTGTGATTTTTTTTTATCCTTGGGTGATTTTTAATAAAATAATTGTTCTTTTAATCCTTTAATTTACATTTTTATCTATTTATTTACGACTGTTATAGTTATTACTATTATTGTGCTATTAATACGTGTAAAAATAACTTTAAATTCTTAAATAGAAATTCAAATTTAAGCTTTACATGAGTAAACAATGAAATTGTTTTTTTAAGAAAATTAATTATAAATAAGATTAGCGGCTATTTCATAAAAAATACCGTGTTTGGTATTGTTTATTATGAACAACGTTATTAATATTAATTGAAATTATATGTGTTGTTTGAAATATCAGTATCTGTTAACACGTAATAACAAATTATATCTTTTAAATATTGATATTAATAATAAAATAGATTTAGTTAAATGGAATACTCCCTGCACGTTTAAGATTTATACTTAAAAATCATTATTTATAGAAATCACAAATCTTAACAATCATAGATATTGAGAATTTTTAGTTATAAGAATAAATAAATATTATTTGACTGTGAAATATATTGTTGAAATATTATTTAACTGGTAAAACTAAAATGTTATTTTTATTGAAGAAATATTTGTTATCATGTTGAATTATGTAATAAAATTAAGATGAAAATTTTTTAGTAGAAAGGTTAGCTCTCATCTTTTTACGAGATTTTTTTTTCTTTTGCAAAACTTAACCAAAAAATTATTCTGAATAACATGATTAAAAAAAAAACTAGATACGGACAAATTACTTTCCTACTCTAAAAATTTAGAAAAAAAAAAACAATAAAATTCCACTTTAAGAAATCTCCCTTTAATATTTTGATAAGTTCCTATTCTCTATAATTTAGTGGAAAGAGTACCAACATAAAAAATTTAAATGGAAGGTACTTGTGTAATTACAACAAATCTCTGCGGCATTGTTGTAATTGCAACAATGTTTTAATAAGTTTGTTGACATTGTTAAATTATTAAAATTCTATATTTGATTGGAAAAATTCTCTTTCTGTCTGTATGGAGTGCAGGAGAGATGAAGAGATTTGCAAGTACTGACACGTCAAAAATGCTGACAACATCCAATCACGTAAATTTAATAAACCATATTCTTGATCAGTGGACCAAACTTCTAATTAATTATAAAAATAATATATTAATAGTGTTCCTCATAATAAATAATTCAGATGTCAGTATTTTTTATTCTGACTCTAACGTACACTAATTTTATTTATATCCATTCACGCTTTTATCCCGCTGAAATAAACAATACGTTATGGAATGAATAATTAGATTAAAAAAATTATGAGATTTAAGAATGCGAGTCTTGAAAATTACTAAAAATACCTAAAAATATTTTATAATTTAATAGATATTGATTATTATTTATGAAAAAACATAAATACATAAACAGAAGGGTAATATGGTGATTGAAGGCATGAGTTCCCATGAAAATGAGATTGAGAACAGTGTAAGAGAAGCAGTGAGAGGGAGAAGGGAAAGGAAGCATATAAATTTGCAGTCCCCGCGTTCAACGCCTTCGTTTCACCGTCTCGCGTTTTTTTTTTTTTTCCCTTTCTTTCCATAAATTTTAGATTTCTCAAACTCAATTTCCACGCAGATGTTCTTCCCTCTGCCCTCTGGTGAGTGAAATTCACGAACATTTCAATGGCTTCTTCCTTTATATATACATGCATTTCGTCTTTTAACTCGTATTTCAACTGCCATCTCTTGCATCTGCATTCTCCCTGAACTGAGTCCCTAGTTAGAGCTTTTCTTTCGTCTTTTTTACTTTTTCATTTTGTTTTCTTGACATTTATCTATCTGGATCTTTCAGATCTGACGCAAAACCTTGCAAAGATGGAGTCTTTTCGTGGATTTAGAATGTGGGTATTCCTTTTTATGTGTTTATTGTTTCAATCGGGAAATGGGTTTTACCTCCCGGGTAGTTACCCTCACAAGTATGGCATTGGCGATGAGTTGTGGGTGAAGGTGAATTCTCTCACTTCAATCGACACAGAAATGCCGTTTAGTTATTACAGTCTTCCGTTTTGTAAGCCCGAGGGTGGTGTGAAGGACAGTGCTGAGAATCTGGGTGAACTCCTTGTGGGGGATCGGATCGAGAACTCGCCCTACAGGTTTAAGACGTACACCAATGAGTCTGAGATATTTTTGTGTCAACTGGACAAGCTCTCTGGTGATGAGTTTAAGATCTTGCAGAAGAGGATTGATGAGATGTATCAGGTTAATTTGATACTTGATAATTTGCCTGCCATTAGGTTTACCAAGAAGGAGGACTACTTGTTGAGGTGGACAGGGTACCCTGTTGGTATCAAGATTCAGGATGTGTATTATATCTTCAACCATCTGAGGTTTAATGTTCTTGTCCATAAGTACGAGGAGACCAATGTGGCACGTGTTATGGGGACCGGTGATGCGGCTGAAATGATCCCCACAATTGGTAAGGAGGGATCTGACAAGCCCGGTTACATGGTTGTGGGGTTTGAAGTGATACCTTGCAGCATTCTGCACAATGCTGATTCGGTTAAAGGGATGAAAATGTATGACAAATACCCTTCACCAATCAAATGTGATCCTTCCACAGTGGCCATGCCTATCAAGGAGGGGCAGCCTGTGGCATTCACATATGAAGTGACCTTTGAGGAGAGTGATATCAAGTGGCCATCTAGATGGGATGCCTACTTGAAGATGGAGGGGGCCAAGGTTCACTGGTTCTCCATCCTGAATTCGCTTATGGTGATCACTTTTCTGGCTGGTATTGTTCTTGTTATCTTCCTGAGGACTGTTAGGAGGGATCTGACCCGGTATGAGGAGCTTGATAAGGAGTCACAGGCACAGATGAACGAGGAGTTATCTGGTTGGAAGCTTGTTGTGGGGGATGTTTTCCGCGCACCAACAAATTCTGCTTTGTTGTGTATAATGGTTGGGGATGGAGTTCAGATTCTGGGGATGGCTGTTGTGACAATCTTGTTTGCTGCACTTGGATTCATGTCACCAGCCTCTCGCGGAACACTCATCACAGGTATGCTGTTTTTCTACATGATACTTGGTGTAGCTGCTGGTTACGTTGCAGTTAGGCTATGGAGGACTATTGGCTGTGGTGATCAAAAGGGGTGGATTTCTGTGGCATGGAAAGCTGCTTGTTTCTTCCCCGGTATTGCCTTTTTAATCCTCACAACCTTGAACTTCCTCTTGTGGGGAAGCCACAGCACAGGAGCCATTCCATTCTCACTGTTTGTTATACTGATTTTGCTCTGGTTCTGCATTTCTGTTCCCCTTACTCTCATTGGTGGGCTCTTTGGAGCAAGGGCACCTCACGCTGAGTATCCAGTTCGAACCAATCAAATCCCTCGTGAAATTCCCCAGCAGAAATACCCATCATGGCTTTTGGTTCTTGGAGCTGGTACCCTTCCGTTCGGTACCTTGTTCATCGAGCTCTTCTTCATCATGTCCAGTATTTGGATGGGTCGTGTTTACTATGTATTTGGGTTTCTGTTGATTGTGTTGATTCTTCTTGTGGTGGTGTGTGCTGAGGTGTCTCTTGTTCTAACCTACATGCACCTGTGTGTGGAGGACTGGAGATGGTGGTGGAAATCGTTCTTTGCCTCTGGCTCTGTTGCCATATACATCTTTTTGTACTCCATAAACTACCTTGTGTTTGACCTCAAGAATCTGAATGGGCCTGTTTCTGCAACTCTTTACTTGGGATATTCCTTGTTCATGGTTCTTGCAATCATGTTGGCTACAGGCACAGTTGGATTCCTTTCTTCGTTCTGGTTTGTCTACTACCTGTTTTCTTCAGTCAAGCTGGATTGAAGAATCTTCACAGTAAAGAATGAGCTCTACAAACAACAGTTATAAACAGGAAGGACCTTCTGAAATGTTCAATTTTTATGTTACTCCATTTCTGTATGTTTTACTAGGGAACATAGTAAATTTCATAACAATAATTTTGTCCAGTTTTGCTTTATTCGTTCTTAGATATAATATCATTGTATGATAAATTTGGAATTCTGAAGTTTATACACTGTACTTGGCAGTTGCTGCAGTTGAGGTATGTAATTCTGATGATCGGATCATCGTGACCATTCATTCATACGATTAGTTTCCATTTTACTGATGTTTTGTAATAGTGTGCTAAATCGAGTACACATTAATTAAAAATATGTTTTATTGATACTTTTAAGAAGTGCTTGATGCTTCCTCATAGTCCTATGGCTGTTTTTCCCACCACAATTTCTCTTTTTAGGTGGGGGAAAAAAATAAAAAATTGAACTTCAATTGTGATTGCTGAGATGATGGCCTTGTGCAGAGGCTTAGGTTCAAATAGACAATCGTTCCTTTGAGACACCTGTGCTTTGGATTGAAAGATTGAGATTATATTATTGTATAAAGAAAATACACTCTCTTTTTAACCATTTTTAATATTATTTTCTGTTAAAGACAATTTTATCCTTTCATAATTTGTATCATTTATAACTATTTTTATTTAATAAAATTCGTAATTATACAAATATTTTCTTAACATAATTACACCCGTTCGTCTCTTAAAATAAATAACATACCTTTTATTTCTTAACTTACTTTTTACAATTGATAACAAAAATATGAAAATGAGTAAAAAGTAAGAATGTTTGGATTAAAAAAATTGTAAAGTGAAAAGAAAGTTTATAAGTGATTTAATAGACATAATAAATTTAAAAATTATAAAATAATATATATATATATATATATATATATATATATATATATATATATAATGACTAAGTTATTCTTATTATAATAAATTAATTTAATTAAATAAAAAATTATAATTATAATTTTATGATTATTGTTTATTTTTATTATTCTTTTGTTATTTTATGATTATCTTACTATTATTTTGTGAATTTCTTTTTAATAATTTAAATTATTTTATTTTATTATTTTTATATTTTATTAATTTTACTATTATTTTAATAATAATAATTATTTATTCTTTTATGTTATATCATATAATTAATTTTATTATAATATAAATATAAATATTAAATATTAATAAATTAATAATAAAAATTAATTATATGGAAATATAATCTTTATTTAATGTAATAATTATATTTGTAATTATATAAAAAAATAATATCATAAAATTTTTATTTGTCTATTTGGTTTTAATTATTGATTTTTAGGCTTTCAATTCTTTTGCTTCTATCCATATGTAATCCATCCGCATCAATGAATAATCGATCTATATAAATAATACAACCTTAAAAATGAGAATGAAAGCAAACAAATCTTACTTGACTACCAAAATGGAAAAGAACAGCTCAAAGGTTATAAGCCCTCTTTTCTAACATTTTTGCAAGTTATTTTGTTTTGGTTAAACATAGAAATTTTAAGCCAACATGTTTATCCGGAGTCGTTTCATATACATTATTAGAAATAATATTCTGAAACAATCTTAAACAACCTTGATGACAAGACTAATCAAAATTCGGTTGTGATGTTTATCAGATAAGCTGATGAGAGTTGACCACCACTGTATATATGCCCTAAATAATCGAGAAACAAGCATAAAATTTGGGCACAACTAGCATACTCAAGCTACCATAAATTCAAGTTAACACCACCAAGAAGACTGTCGTTAAAAAAAATGTATCTTTCGCCACAAAATTTCAAGCAACGAAGTGTTTTGTGAAAGTGCTCAAAAGTTAGGAGCAAGCTTTAGAATTTGATGTGTAAATCTGTAGTCATTGTGAAAGTGCTTAAAATTAGGAACAAGCTTTAGAATTTGATGTGTCACTCTATAGCCAGTCAAACTTCATACAGTATGTTCATCAACATTGTATATAAGAGAAACATCAAACAGAAAGGGAGATCTGGAAAAGTTTAGAATGGATTGTAGAGGAAAGGTTGGAGGAAAGAGAGGTTCAGAAGGCAGCGGCGATGAGAAAGTGCAGTGGGGTTTAACTGCCATGGGTCGAGTAGAATTGGAAGGGAAGAGAGGCATCTTCTAGGACTGGGAAAAATTTTACCCGTCTAATATTAGCCATTCTTTACAATTTTTTAACAGGAGATGAGCTAACAAACAAAGGACAAAAACAAGTCAGGCAATTCCCCCTTCAGCTTGCTAAATTTAAAATGCGGGTTTGAAAAACAAAATCCAAACATAATCACAACGTAGAAGAGATCTTACGTTTATTACAGAAAACATCAACCCAGTTAAACTCACTAAACACCCCATGAAATCAAAACAAGTAGTCACGAAATAAGCAATCTTTGCATTGTGTAGAGGATATGAAATCTGTAGTAACCCAGACACAACGAAAAACATTCAAGCTCTACGACGCGCATCTCAAATTAACAAATCCATACAGAGGGTAATACATCAACCTTGAACCAGAAAACGGGAGACAAAAAGCACTGAACTGGCACCGAAACCTTCAAATCAAGTAAAAAGACAACAATGTTTTCAATCAAATGTCCAATTCCACGATCCTCAAGAGAAAACAGACACACACTAAACTAGGAACTTTGTTTCATTACTAATATAAGTTTCACAGCTACATTATCAGTATGATAATAAGAGCATTACACAAACAGCCCCTAAAAAACACAAACACACACAGAACAAACATCAAACTTGCTTCTACCAAACGAAACCCCATCAACTACACATTCAATATTCGCATGTATCAGACCAACGTTCCCATTTCTTCTACCCACCCTTCCTCCTTCCACAGAGTTAAAACTAACGGCGACACTACCTAACTAACTAACCCCTTTCAGAAACTGTAACATAAAGCTTCTTCCCTACCCCACCTTCTCGCGTTGCTGTCTCCGCTTCTTCTTCACGTGCCCGAACCCTGCGGCTATCCTCTTGAAAAAATAAAGGAAGCGCGTCAGAGACCATACGAGCAATCATCATACACCAACATCTAATCATTCCAAAGTAGAAGACAATATTAAGCAAACACCCAAATCATCGAACTAATCATTCCAAATCGAGTCGCAGCAACCGCCGCAAATCGCTGGTGGCCGCGCCGTTGCGCCCTAAAAATCCCGGCACCGGAACGGAACTCGGATGCGGCGACGAAACGAACGCCGATCCCGCGTACACGCCGTTGCTCGGATCCGAAACCCTAATCTGCTTCTGCACGGTTAAAGGATCCGGCCCCAATCGGTCCGTGGAGCCCAGTAACAAATCCAGGCCCATCTCCCTCTTCGATCTAAGATCCGCATGATTGTTCACCAGACTCAATTTCTCGCCACGCTTCAGTATCTTAACTTGTCCCATGACGAGGTTCGCCTGGGACGGAGAATTCGCTGGCGATCGGTCGGACGATCGACGGCGATCTCGATCGATGGCCGGACTCCGCTTCCGTCGGCGTATCTGATGGGCGGAGGACGTTAAGGCGTGGTTGTGGTTAGGGTTAGAGTTTGTTCGCGACGCGACACGTGACGTGGCGATGGCGAAGGCTTCGTTGGGGAGAAAGCGACCTTGGAGGCAATCGTGGGAACGAAGGACGGCTGTTCCCATTTCTAGAGAGAGAAAATGAAACTCGCTTTAGAGAGAGAAAACGATGTGTTTTCTTTTTCTTTCTTACAGTTAAACGTGGAAATTGAGGGGTTGGGGAGTGGTTATTTATAGAGGTGTCGGGGTTGGAATTTTGAATTATTTTATGAATGGCGTATGCCGGTTTGAACCGCCCTTTACCGGATGGTTGGGTTATCGGTTACCCAGTAGGGTTTGCGTATGCTTGATTAGGAGGGTCAAGCTTGTAATATATCATCCATTAAATGGTTGTTAAGGTTACAAATCACGCTTCTTTTGAACACGTGTCGGAAACTTTTTAAAAGATGGATTGATTAGCGGTTCAGGTAGGGAACCGCCTATCAACTCTCACGTGATCCCAACCCTTCATGCACATAAATATCTGTACTGTTTACAGGTGTCAGTTTGTAACTCCTGCTTTATGTTTATCTTTTTTTTTTTTTTTAGTTTTTTACTTTTCTCCCTTAAATGTAACTGATGAAATTATGTCTTAATAACATTGGTTAGAAAATAAAAAGAGATTATGTGAAGTGCGTTTTTATGATTTTTAAATATTTTTTAGCATGATTCTAAAAAAAATATATCTTTATAAATTCTTAACAGTAAAATAATAAGCAATATTGGATTTTCAGATGGATCACCTTTAAATTCATGATAAAAAAAAGTAAAGAATCCAGTACAAATCATCGTTTAGATCATTTAATAGAAATAGACTTCATAATAATTTTTTTACTATTAAAAATAGTTTAATTTCTTCTCGATTTTAAGGTGGATCACTATGTGATCTCTCTAGCATATCCATAACTTATTTAAAGGCAAAACGTATACAAAGTAAATAATGTAATGTAAATTATTGTTTAGGTTATTTAATAGAAACACATTTAATAAATATTTTACACTAAATTTAAATTCATCAAGATCCAGAATGTCATGATAAAGTTTCTTCTATTAAAACAATTTGTCCCCTCAATTAGTATATATATATATATAATTTGTATATGAGATTTTTAACTGCTAACAAAAGACGTTAACTGATGTCTAGATATAATCGCCTACCATTTTTCTATTTATTTGAATTAACTACTTTTCTATAGAGACATACTTCATTTGACAATTTAGCAATTTTTTAGGTGTTAGATTTTAATTGAATCATTTTTCTTTTTGATAAATTAAAAATAATTTACTTATTCATTTATTTAATAAAACAAAAAATTGAACATTTTCTATTTTAAAATAATTATATATTTTTTAAATAATCATTATATAATTTTTTTCAATACCTATATATACATATATTACTTTAAAATAACCAAATAACTTTTTCTTAACTAATCATCGCAGAATTTTTTTCAACACATTTCTTGTATAATTTAATGTTTTTTTAAATTAGAGTCGTCTTAAATTATTTGATCTACATCCTTTGTAAAAGATGCCGTTAAAAAAGAAATCCTTTGTAAAAGATGAAAATAAATATCTTGGTTAATTTGATTGCTATATTATGTTTTTAAATAGAAACTTAAGAGACTTATGAGTTTTACATTAACAGGAAGTCTATTTTTTGACACCAGAAAATAACATGTTTTGGAAATGAAGTAAAAAATGTTAGAGCTTACACATTACAATAAAGTGTGTCAAAATAATAAATTAGTCAAATTCTAAAAACTTCAATAAGATAAACAAATTGTTTTATCCTAGATTGTTTTTCCATTCAATTAGAGTGTTGCCTGTCTATCGCCATGTTACAAAAACTAGTATTTATGACTTGTTTTCCTCATCGTATAGCAAAACAAAGCTCCCCCTCAAGCAACCACCAAAGTTTTCCCTCATTGCGCAGTAATAAAGAATGAAAGTTTAAATTTAACATTACTTTTACTATTAAATCATTACTTTAGGTGTGTTGTTGGGTAGGCAACCATATTTTAACCCAGACAGATAAGGTCTAATTTTTTGCACCCACTGAAAAAAAAAAAAATCATTTTTACCCAGCTCAACTTGAATCTATGATAAACTGAAATTACCAATAAGTTTATATCCTTTTTAATAGTTTTACATATTATTTTGGTTCCTAACGTATACGTATATTATTAGAATCGATATTATATGTATATATTACATCGGGTACTACTAAAAACGATATAATATTTACATATTATATTAGTTCAACAACCAATACAATGTTTCACATATTAATTCAAATAACAATTTATACAATATTTGTTAATTTATTTATAAAACTGTCATTACATTTATCTTTAAACCATTTATCTCATTAACTAGTGTTAGTTTAATAATATAAAATCATATTTTATTGTGAGTGAATTATAAGATGACTTAATGGATAATGTTTAATTATGCAAAAAGAGATTGGACGAAATAATTTTTCATCTTATTCAAGTATTTAATCTAGCAACGCCAGGGAAGTAGGGCTGGAAATTCTAATAATGCTGTTTTAAAAAGTGTTTTCAAAGCTAAATATTTTCCACATGGAATTTTGGCAATTACTTCGTGCACCCCTTAATTTGAACCTCCATCCCTACAATTTTTAAAATGGCTATTTTTTTCTACAATTTTTACAATGACATTTTTTTCCCTTTTTTAAAGTGGTTTTTGCATTATATGTTTTGAATTTTTTTCCATAACACACTTTCCAAAATTTATAAAATATATTATGGAACACATTTTAAGATTTCTAAAATAAGATTTTCGAAAGAAAATTTACAAAATGCATGGAATATATTTTAGAATAAGTTTTCATGATTTTTAGAATAAGTTTTTGCAATGTATATAATACCTTCCAAAATGTATTTTTTTAATAAGATTTCCAAACAAGTTTTCTAAGACACATTGTAGTGTTTTCATAATCCTTTTTGGAATGAAATTTTTTTTGCAACGTTTTATTTCTCTTATTTTTCTGGGGGCGAGGATGATGCAACGGTAGAGGCAGTGATGACAACAATAGCGGTGGGGTGCAGTGAGAAAAAAACTAATAGAACAATTTAGTCATTTCACAAAATTGTGGGGTACAGGTTCAAAACTGGGGTACAAGAAGTAATTGTCAGAGATTTTTGGGTGCCTCCTGATAACCAAAGTTATGTTTGATGTAATATTTTGCTTCGCAAGTAGTTGCTAAAAAGAACTGTGTTGGTGCATGGGGTGATTCTTAGTTGAGATGCTTTGGATAATGCTTTCTCACCCGCGCACCAATTCATGGAATGGAAAATGACAAAACTTCTTCCACCCATCATCATTTATGATCAGCACCTCATCAATTTTTAAAAAATCCAAAAATATTGTTTAAGCAAAAATAAGTTTTAAAAAATATTTTAAAAAATATATTTTGAAATATAATTTTCAATTTTTTTTTTAAATTGAAACATAAAATTTATATTCTAAAATTTTTATCTTTAAAATATATTTCTAAAAGATATTTTTCAAAACGTAAATTTATGTTTGGAGAAATATTTTTTAAAAAAGTTTCAGAAGTCAATAAAGAGGGTACTTTAGAAATTTTAATGTGCTAGTTGCTCATTTGTTAGATCCAGCCAGTGAGACCTTGGAAAAGTGACCTTGTTCTCATCTTCTTCTTTCATAGGAGATATTCAAATTCTCTCTCTCCATGCCTTTATTTTTCAAGTGTGTGAGTGAGAATGACCAAACAAAGATAAGGTACAAAGTATAATTATTTTATTGTTATATTAATTTTAATTGACAACTCAACATTAAAGGAGCACGAAAATTGGATAAAAGCTTGGCAATCAAAAGTTTCGCAAAAAATAATCATGATTTGGAGAAGGATAAGAGATTTCTTGGCAACCTATTTATTAGCAAAGGAGTATAATGCTCAAGTTGAAGGATTTAAGGGACAAATTCAAATTGGATCTTAAGTTCAATTCATAAATAGGATTGAATAAATTTTTGAATTTTAAAAATTAAATTAAGGTGATTTAAGTTTTGTCAAGTTATGAAATCTTAGGTTAAGTCACACTCAGACGAGACAACAGGTTTTGTATTTTAATCCAGTATTATACTATATTATATCCACTATAAAATAAATTTAACAGGTAACTAAGAAATATATTTGATTGTTCATTAAAATATTATTGTATCCACTAGTCTCTAACAATCCTTAAATTGTGCAAAGCGAAATAGTAACTTACCTTATTCTTCGTCATAAAATATATTATTATTTAATAGTTTTTCATAAGTATCTGGAATGAAAAAAAGGAGAAAACATAGAAAAGTTTGAGATTTGAGTAAATAACTGTTTTCGAGAAGTATTATTTTCTTTTTGTTCAATTAAAAGAAAATACACATTGTTATATTTTTTTAAATGTTTCCTTGTTACCAGTGACTTAATAATACTACCATTTCGACTCGGATAAGTGCACTATTATGTCAAGGGTAGTATTAATAGATGTCATTTGATACTAGATTGTCTAAAAAATAATAATAAAAACATTTTATATTGAGAATAACAAATTTATAATAATTATTTTGTAAAATAAAGAGATTACTAATGAAGATCATAAAAGCTTTTAGTAAATTATTGAAAAATGTTAATACATTTATATTTTTCAATTTAATAACTCTAAAACTATTAGTTAATGTATATTTAATATATCTCAAATAATCATTAACTAATATTGAAACCTTACATAAGTTTTAGGATAATATGTTATAATTTATTGAATAGTTTTTTTATTTTACATTAGTGTTTGAATCTTTGCATTTCATAACATGAATGACAAGTATTCAAAATAGACAATTTAGTTAATAAGACTCATTGATATAAGTACATTTCATCATTTCATATAATTGGTTAGATTCATTAACATAATTTATGTGTAGTTAGATTCAGTGATAGATTTAAATTTACAAATAATTAGTAGACTTGTTAATATAATGAAACTCATTATTTGATTCATGTACATTAAAATTATTGTTTGTAATGACTAATTAGGATAAATTTGCTTATTAAATCTCATTTATTTCAATCTTGAAGGTCAAACTTTGAGTTACATATAATTTAATTTGGACTTTTCTAATATGAAGTAAAATATAAGATTCAATTTACTATTTGATTCACCTGCAACAATTTAATTCATTTTTATGATGTCTAGTTAGGATAAATGAACTTATCAACTTTTACTAATTTAAATCCCCAAGGTCAAGGTCTAACATGCAAGTACATTCAATTTAAATTTTACCTCCTTAAGATAATGTGTTGTCAAATGTAAGATAAATTGATAAAACCATTTTAAAGACAAAAGAATACCAATAAAACAAAATAATGATATTAGGAACACCTCACTTGACATCAAACTCAAGGAAAATTGGAAATTTCTTTACCCATATCAATTTATACACTAATCAAACATAATAATGAAGACAATGACAAATAAAATAATGATGTGAGAGAGACAACTCACTTGACATCAAAATATAATTGTTTACATATAATATTGTTTTATTCCCTTACTTAATTGTTTTTAAATATTGATGTATTGATAAAATATTGTTCTCTTTTTTATGATCTTGTTGTCTCTATTGTAATGATATGTGTTTTCATCTTACAATCATGCTCTTGTTTATAATATAACTTGTAATGATTACATTTCTCTCAATTTGAATTACAGGTTGTTGTATTATGATTCTAATTGAATCAAAACTTCAATAATTAGTTTGTAAGAGATAAATCTTTTGGGTAATTGGTCAAAGATAATTCAATAAATTACACATCTAGAGGGTTTTTAATAGAGTATAAGAGATTAAGTTTATCCTTACATTAAAATTGTCTTAACATAAACATAATTCATTTATTTAAAAATTGAAGAAGTTTGATCATCATAAACTGTTTTGTTTGATGAGTCAAATTCATTTATTACTCAAGAGATTTAGTCCTTATGGACCAATTATTTCATATGGACAAAAAACAATTAAGTGAAAATTCAAAGTTCTATTATCTATAACAAGTAAAAGATTTTGAACAAGCAAACCTTTAGTGGTTAAGCCAAACATAATTATGGTTAAATCAATTTAGACATATGCATAATTTGCTAAGTAAATAGAATTAATGGTCAAGTAACTACATTACCTTATAAACTTTGAATTATGTTTTTTTAAATATATCTAAATGTTAAAATTGGTTATATTTCACTAAATTGTTATACTTTATCAATCTTTTACATTTTATACTTAGACTATTATTATGATATAATGAATGATGAACTGCTAAGTTACCAATATTTATTTTTTTATTGTAATGTATGATTTTTTAATGAAGTATGTGTTTGAAAAGGTGAAATTATAAATTTGAGATAATATGTGAGTATTTATAATAATATAAAATATAAAGTTTATGTACTAATATTTACATAAATATCTTGTTTCATTAATAATTTAAGTTAGAAAGATTGAGATACTAGGTGATAAGAAGTTGAAAAATAAATTATTGTATCAGTAAGTTTTGAAAAGTGAATTAAGAGGAAAAGTTGAGATATATGTATTTATAAATTGACATTAATTGATAAGATTCGCTAAACAACTTGTTACATGTCATTTTGTGTGTTTATGATAAAATATATTTGATATATATATATATATATATATATATATATATATATATATATATATATATATATAGAGATATTTTGAAAGATATTGTTAAATATTTTTTCATGAATATTATTTATAATATATGTATAACATAGATTTTATATATGATTGAAATGAGATCATTTCTTATAATATAACTGCTATAAATAAAAGTATGTCCAATATATATATATATATATAATAACTTTATTTTTAGTAACTAAACCTTGGTCATATTCTGATTTTGGAATCTACCTATCAATGTACTTGAAAATAAACCATGCATTTATATAAATATAATTCAAATACTTAAAATGTTTTGAATCCTTATAAACCAAAATAAATATTTTTGGAAGACTAAAAATTGAATTTAGAAATAATTAATTATAATGATAGATGTTATATATATAATTGTTTGAAAAATATGTTGTAACATCTACAAACCATAAATATATACATAGAGTAACATATACAATTTTCTAACATACATAATTATATATGTTATTCTATGTAAATGTTGATGCGTTACAGAGGTTTTAACGTGTCCTAAGATAATATTTTTTAAACAAAAGAAGTGTTGGTATTTTGTTTTTACAATTAAAGAGACTAGTAAAAGGTTATAATTTTAAAAACCTTATTAATTTATAATTAATTTAAGAGTATATTTATAAAAAATGAAAGAATACAATTCAATTACGGCAGGAAAAAAGGATAGAAGAAGTTTAATATATTTATTTTACTTTTTGAATACCATCCAAAGCTGACCTTGGGAAGTGAGAATTTTATTAAAATTAGTTTGAAAACGTGAAACGATTAATTACGTGTTATTAGATTTTGAAATTTAAAGTAAACGGTAGACTGAGCTTTGACATTAATTTTGATATAGTTGAATGTGAACATAATTTTAAACGTTTAAAATTGGTCAGAATCGTCAATTTGAGCGTATCTTGTGAATTTTTGCATCATGCAAATTTATTATTTTCTATATATTAGAAATTCATTTATGAAATGCGAGAGATTTAATTGCTTAGTGACCACTTCCCCTTTTTACTTTTTGAATACCATTCGTGGCATAATAAGTATTCCTTAACGAAGAAGTTTACAATGTATTTACTATACTTTTTCAACTCACTCAAACCTAATAAAGTAGCAGCAGATAACTGGAGAAGAAAAGCCTCCCTTAGACAACAAATACAAAAATAAAGTTAGAAAAATCTAAAAGGGGAAAAACTTACACGTGGCAGATTGTGAGTGGCAAGAGGCAGGCTCCAACTGGCATGGCGCGTGGTGAAGCGCGTTGGCTTGGCATCGCATGATGACAAAACTTTGACGGTCAGCTCAACCTATCCCAGCTCGTACCTCACCATCCCCAACGTAAAGCGGGCCCCACCAGCCTACCCAACAGAGTGCGCGTGTCAAAACGGAACCAACTGTATGATTAATTTCTTAACCGGAGACATTAAGGCACGTAGTAACGATAACGAAACAAGGGAGAAGAATCCGAGATAGCGAGAGAGATCACGTGTGTGGTGCAGCGTGAGATGGAAGCTGTAGCAGCAGGTTCGGAGCTTAAGAAGTCCGGGAGCGGAGGTTCGGAGCGGAGCGATGACAGCGGAGGAGGAGGGATATTTGAGTACTCTGGTTGGGTTTACCACTTGGGAGTCAATACCATTGGCCATGAGTACTGTCATCTCCGATTCCTCTTCATTAGGGGAAAGTATATCGCAATGTACAAGCGTGATCCTCACGAAAACCCTGGCATCGTATGATTCCTCTCCTCTTATTCCAACCTTCTTTTACTTTTTCGATCACAATGAAGTAGTCTAATTGCGTTCTTTTTGCTTTCGAGTATAACGGAAATTGGAATCAGTTTATTGAAGCTTGTTACGATTATTGCTGCTGCTGCTGATTTGAATTTGAGATTCGTTTTAGGATGAAGAACCGAGAGTTTTGTTGTTTGATTGATTAATTATAGTCTCGATTGTGGAATGGAGATATTAATTAAGTAGAATTATGATTGAAATAGATACTGTATTTACCGCCTTGATATGTGATTGAGGATTGCGCTATGCTACGTTCGATTTGCTAAAACTTGAAAGTAATTGGAAATAGGGATCGCTGGCTAATCGATTATGTGTTTAGCTGATTATAATTACGATTCATATCGAATTTGCTCGATTTTCATCGAATGCCTTTTAGTGTCGTTTGTGCTGAAGGGATTTTGGAACATTGCTCTCTCTATCTTAGATCTGTGGTCCTAAGGCTGTGTTTGGATTTTTGGTTAAGTGTGAAATGGAGAGGGATGTAGCGAAAGCGGAAGAGGTTCCATTATTTTCGTTCTCCAATTTTTTTGTAGATAATAAAATGACTGTTTTATCTTTCAAATTTTATCGTAATCATCAGCTTTTTAAGAATATGTGTTTAAAATAAAGATAATGTTGAGTTAAAAAGTTGTAGTCCAGTCTCATATTTTTCAAACAATGGATATCGTTCCAATGTCTACCACCAATCTAAATATAGCCTAGACCGAAATCATGATTAGAACTACTCATATTTTTTTAAGAAGGCTTTGTCATAGAGAGAGATGAAATACTAAAGGGCTAATCAGGGTCGTTGGCATTTCTTGCATTTTTGTCTATAAAAGAAAATATTTATTTTGATAGATTTATAGTTATATTTAATTAAGCGTACATTCTAGTTAGTTTCAATATTTTTTTAATAATTTTATTTACTATTTTTTTAAAAATGTGGGTAATAACGCTATTTCAATCACCTTTCACCTTGGCTTTTATCTCTTTCTCTCTCTCTCTTTCTGATGAGGAACTTTTATCTCTGTTTTTTTCAATAATAAATTAGTTAATGATAAAAGTTTCCTCCTTGCAGAAACCAATTAGGCGGGGAGTTGTTGGACCCACGCTAATGGTGGAGGAGCTAGGTCGTCGAAAGGTCAACAATGGGGTAAAATACTACTTGTAGTTATGAAATTAACTGATCGTGCATTAGTTTTAATGTAATATTCTCTCTTTGACGCATAAAAATCTCAAGATTTGAGTGTACTTACGTTCTAAATTTGATGGGAGCTAAATGTTTTCTGTTTTCTTCCCCAGGATCTTTATGTTTTACGGTTTTACAATCGATTAGACGAGACCAAAAAAGGAGATGTAAGTTATGTTTTTGAATTGCTTATTCTAATAATTGGTGATGATTGGTAGTGATTGCTAACTACATCTGTCTGCATGCCATGCAAGTTTTTAACGAGTATAACAGCTTAGGAAGAATTCATGATTGATCTTGTAACTTAATATAATACTCTGCTGAGTATAAAACCAAAGGACAAACTTCCCATCTTGTATAGATTGTAAACGCTGCATATCATATGTTTTTTTAAGAAAACATAATTTTTGTTGCTTTCAAGTTTTTCTTTTTAAAAGAAAAACAATAAAACAGAACATACCTTTCAAAGCGGAATCGCGTAATACTTTTTCTTATCATTGCATTTTTCAGGTATAATGTTAGTGTAGTAATTCATTAATACCTGAGCGAGCAATAATTGCAAGAAACCCACCACTAGGATCCACCTAGTGGTAGCGAGGTTGGGTAGTTTGCGTACCATTGTAGGTCATAATCTCATAGCCTTCATTGTACACATAAAAAAGATTTCAAGATCCTAAAACCATTGTGCCTCAGTTCCCAACCTGAGGTCCGTATTGACAAACTTTTGCTTGCAGTAACTTTTGCGTAGAGTGCAGGGCTCTGAACTCATTTGAAGCACATCGTGGTCCAGGCCAATCCAACACCTGAGTGGGAGAGGATTAGTCCCAAACCTTGTGATCTCACCAAAAAAAAGTGCCAAATCCCCCCGTATTCTATTGAATTATGAGGAATCCAACAGAGCATGAACCCCTGATAAAAGTAGTTCTTCAAGTTTTTATTTTTCCTTCATAGTAGATATTTTCAATTGGAGTTCCCTATTTTGAATTTTCCCGTTTATTTTGTCGTAAGCATTTGTTACCACACTTGTTGTGGGTAGTGTCATAAAAATGCTTAATCAAGTTTCTAGAATTAAACTTTATCACATAAATTGTACCTTAAATTTTTTGCTGGAAAGGTTCAACACAGTTTCTATTGGAGATCCTACATCAAATTGAAATATGACTAAATTATTGTATATGAGTAGGTGTAAACCTCACCTTACAAACCAATTTTAATTTTATAGAGTTGAGGTAGGCTTAAAGTTCACTTTCACGATAGTATCAAATTTTATTTTATCCTAGCAAGGTTTGTTGGACCAATCGTGTCACTCTTTATTGGGCCACCAATAAATATTTAGTTCAGCAATCTTCAGTGTGAGGGGTGTATTGGAAATTCCGCGTCTTATAGAGTCTTATAGAGGTATGACCAAATTATAATATATAAGTAGTTGCAAATTTCACTTTATAAATCGATTTTGTAGGCTTGAGTTAAATCTATATCCACTTTCTAAGAGTTTCATGATTCAACAATTGCACTGGAATGCAAATTTACTGGTGTCTATACTGCAGACCTTATCAATTTAGAATCTCATGAGCCCCCTAATGGCATGAGTGTTATACTTTTTCCTGTCCTTTTGTAGTATAATATAAGTTTCTTTTGCATGTTCATGTTCTTGAAGATTGCTTGCGCTACAGCTGGGGAGGCCAGGGGATGGATGGAAGCATTTGATCAGGCTAAGCAACAGGTATGAAACAATAAAGGGAAGTTTGTGTTTATAACTTGAGCATTGCGTTTGTTATTGGTTTGAGTTATTATTGTTAAAACCCAAGTCTGATTGAGATTGAGAGTTTATTTCTGGGGCAGGAGGCTTGCATGTGGAGTTTTTTTTTTTTTTTTTTTTTTTTTTTTTTTTTTGTTTTTTTTTTTTTTTTTTTTTTTT
>Ga0209489_101296_pt1 | contig 51008 bp, 30 predicted proteins | sample SiratrowhiteBW_FD_187527 | JGI IMG/M metagenome (GOLD analysis project Ga0209489, IMG submission 187527) | Root nodule microbial communities of legume samples collected from California, USA - Siratro white BW (SPAdes) (version 2) | ecosystem: Host-associated > Plants > Roots > Nodule | place...
AAAAAAAATATATAAAAAAAAAAAAATATATATATATATATATATATATATATATATATATATATATATAAAACTCTTATACAACCACTTCTATTGGAAACACCATGTGTTCCAAAAATAAATAAAAAAAAAAGAAGAAGATGAAGCCCGTATCTTCCTCCCCTCTACCATTGTTAAATGTAATAAAATCTTATACAAAGAGAAGAAATAGAATAGAAAATATAACATTCATTAAACTTGATTAATTTAAAATTGAATTACATATCATTAAGCTTAAGCTTACAACTAAAAGAAACATAACAAGTTAATAAATAAAGTAAGATAAAACAAACATCAAGCTAGAACACCCAACAAACACAAATAAACACATGAAAGATGCCTTATCTTCCCATATTCAATCTAACCATTAGTATTGGTAAATTTTGCCACATAAATTTCATGATGTGACCTTTTAAAAGCTACAAACTCATCCATCTTACTTATCACTTGTTGGATCGAACACTTACCACTAGGTCAAAAGCTATAATTGATAGTCAAGGAGTAATTATTTTTACTTAAGAGAATAACAACCCAAATACCACAATTCAATTGTGATTTGGGCCATCTGACCTACGTTACGGGACAATTGATGCAACATATAACAATCTCCTCCTCATCAATTGTCTTGCAAGAAATCAAGCCTATAAATTCTTGGATCGAACACTTACAACTAGGCCAAAAATGATAGTCAATAGCCAAGGTTCAACTCTTTCTACTCAAGATTGTAGCAACCAAAATACAACAATTTGGTTGTGACTTAACCCATCTAATCTTCGCCATGTGACAATTGATGTTACCTCAACACCATTAATTATTGAAATGGAAATAATAGAGTCTCCTTTTAAATTGGTGGGACATATTCAACTATATTATCATTAATATAAGCTTCATTTTCTCATTCAAAAACAACATCCTCCTTAGTAATCTCCACGAGGTTCACTATCATTCATATATAATTGATAAAATAACCTTATCCAATCCTATTTTATGCAAAATTATATTATTTATTTGATTTAATTTTCTCATGTTTTCAAATCACTCTCCTAGGTGTAATCCTTAAAATGTTCAAAAACCTTTGAAACAAAAACAACATAAAGAATTTGTAATATAAAAACATTTTTTACTTGAGTATATGATCCTCAATGACATAGATCTAATTGATTTCTAACAAGTTTTTTATGCCATATAGATCCACCAAATCACATTCACTTAAGAAAGCATGATTGTTCCTCTTAGGACTCAACTAAAATACGACGATAAAAGTCAAAATCCTATAATCCATTTTCATTCCTCTAGGATTGAACACCTTAACCCTTGAATGTGGGTCTCTCAAACAATTGTTGTAAATGTTTTCATTGTTAAATTCTTCAACAACAAAAGTAATCCCCTTAGAAACCTCAATCCATCATCATAGGTGAGGCCAACAATTTAACGTAAACCTTAGTTGAAGGCTTTGAGAAGGGTGAACCTTTCCACTTAAGAACATTTTAAACTAAATAACATCAAAGCCACCACTAATTAACATTTGTGTATGAAACATCTTTAAAATATAATTGGAATCTTAGAAACTACTAAACAATCAATTTTTGATACTACATAATGGGTCAAAATTAGTTCATTTGTAACTTTCATCAAGAAAGGTTAAAAGTCTCATTGTTTTGCTTAAGAGTTCTACCTCGATCCTTTGTAAGGGTGACAAGTTGTTCTTTGATGCTTTCTTTAAATGGATAAATGGATTTTAGTGGATTTGAAGGAGTAAATTTGAGATGAAAGTGTGTGAAAAATTGGATTGTTTGGATCAAATTAAAATTTGAGATGAAAAGATAGTAAGATTTAAAGGATAAAATTGTGAAAGTTTGCGAGTGATGTGATTGATATTTTAATTTTTTTAATTGATAAAATTTTAAGATTACAAAAATTGTCATTCTGATTAAAAATAATTAAAAATGAAATATGATTAATTTGGTTGGTGTGATTGATGAATTATTATTTTTTAATTGATAAAATTATAAGATTACCAATTATTTTAAAATAAAAAATTTAATTATTAATGTTAATATTATTATTTTATAAATTTATTATTATTGTTGGGAGAATCCGAGGGGGCATAACCGAGAAGATCTCACAAGAAGGAGAAATGAGCCCAACATACAAGGGAATGACACCACTTTTAATCCAAAACCTTAAGACAATAGGTTTATGGGTCTTCTTTCTTATATATTGCTTAACTTTCTTATATATTTCTTAGACTCATTTGGATTCCTAACAATCTCCTACTCAAGTGAGAGTCCCCATCACCATCGGCTATTAGTCCCTCTTCTATACTCTCCATCGTATGAGCCAGCGGCTATTAGTCCCTCTTTTACACTCCTCATTCGTATGAGCCGGTCACCATCAGGTCGGTGCGAACTTTCGGCCCTGATACCACTTGTTGGGAGAATCCGAGGGAGCATAACCGGGGAGATCTCATAAGAAGAAGAAATAGGCCCAACATATAAGGAAATAACACCACTTTTAACCTAAAACTCTAAGACAGTTTCTCATTTTTATTCAATGTGAGACTTAGACTCGTACTTGGATTCTTAACAAAAACCACCCACCTACTTCACGATATGATTCAAATGAGAACAACCCACTGTTAACGACGATCCACGCTCACCCTTACCTTCACTCTCACCAGCAACACCTTCACTCGGCAGCCACCGAAAATAAACGTTGCATAATAAAAAAAGAGAAGGGTCATTTGGTATTTTTAAACACCAAAATATTTCAGCAAAAATATCTATACTCAAAATTCGTTATTTATTTTCTGGACTTGTTGTATATTTATAACACCATCTAGTTTTCTACTCTCCGCCGCTCTGTGGGACTAAAATCATTATGTTGTTTCTCATGCTCTTTAAGCTTTAATTATGATACTCGTGTTTTCCAAGTAACTACCTCATGCGATTTATATTTTTATAAAATCTCTTGCAATTTCTCTCTCACCTGATTATTAACACCCTAAGTAATACAGTTTTACACGATAACCAGATAGCTTAGTTAATCGTTAGATAATTAGATTAATATATCAAACTATCTCAAGTTGGTATATTATTTAAATTGATCGTAAGTCAAGGCTACGCTGAAAGGTAAACAACACAACCTGATAAGATTCAGCGATTAGACTTAAATTGTAGATAGGTCGAAAGACATACAGCGGAAAATAATTTGATATTCCTAAAGAACACAATGTTAACCTATGTTAAATTATTTATGCCAGTTATAGTGCTCTAACTTTTCAATTCAAGATACCTCATCAATTTCAGCCACTCAGCATGCTGAACAGTACATGTATACGGTAGGACGTCAATTCCAGCGGACCACCTTCACAAATTATTTCTCGTTTCATTTCATATCAATTTTCAATCGTTTGGGATTTGCTTCCTATTTGTTTATTTTTGTACTACCTGCTAAAAATGAAATCATTTATCCATTACTGCACAAACGAGTGAATCTTTATTTTAAAAATATACACAGTAATTTTAATTATAAAAAAATAATCTATGGGCTGACTCGATTCATCATTATACACCAATCAAAAATGAATATTTTCTATGCAAGTCATTGCCTTGAATTACATGTCTACTAATATGTGGCACGTTCATTGGTGAAGTAAACAGTGAAACAAGGTGGTGCTAAAGTTCCAACTTTTCATGCCACATAACTCCAATAATTGATAATTTAAAACGGATAAATAAAAAAATGTAATTTTGTTTAGGCTACTATTCACAAAATGGGCTAACTCTGGCAGCAACGTATATTTTGATTGAAGAATTAGATTTGTGTCACCTGTGAAAGAGTTCTCAAATGAGCAACGTGATTATGATGTGATGTATATGGAAGCAGTGGCATGGCACACAGGCAAGAAGTGGCAAAGCTGATGGTTCCAAAGGTGAAAAATGAAGAGAAGAAAATGTTGGTGTAAAACACGTGAAAACAAAAACAAAACCAAACCATGGGTCTCTTATCGCCTCTCGCGCACTCCATCAATCAGTAGGATGTGGGTCCCTCAGAAGGCAAATGTTATTGTCACCACGACAAACACGCATCCAACCTTGTTTCCAGCCACGTGACACAACAAAACAATAAGTAGCATCCAAAATTCACGCACTCACAAATTAAACCCCTAAAATATAAATAAAAAAAACCCTCACAAATCCCTAGTTAGTTATTTCTCTCTCTCTCTCTCTCTCCCCCTTCTCATTTTTCATCTCTGACACAACCATGGAGAACTATCAGTACCCGTCCTACCCTGACTCCGGCGACTCCTCGCCGCGCTCCAGGGACATCGACTTCGAGAACCCCCCGCCGTGGGACGACCAGCAGACCCAGAACTACAAGGCCAAGTTCATGTGCAGCTACGGCGGCAAGATCCAGCCCCGAACCCACGACAACCAACTCTCCTACGTCGGCGGCGACACCAAAATCCTCGCCGTCGACCGCGCCATCAAGTTCCCCGCCTTTCTTTCCAAACTCGCCTCGCTCTGCGGCGCCACGCCGCAAGACCTCACCTTCAAGTACCAACTACCCGGCGAGGACCTCGACGCCCTAATCTCCGTCACCAACGACGACGACCTGGAACACATGATGCACGAGTACGACCGTCTCTATCGCCCTAACTCCAAACCCGTCAGGATGAGACTCTTCCTCTTCACGCTTTCCTCAAACCCTAATTCCTCATTCTCCTCGGATCGCGATCGCTTTGTAGATGCTCTTAACTCTGCTCCAATTCCTCCGCAAGCCGACCCCATCAAAACCCCTCCCGTTACTCCTTCCAATGTTGATTACCTCTTCGGTCTCGACAAGGCCGTTGCTCCTCCCACCCTCCCTCCTTCCTTCGCCGCAGTTAAGTTCCACGATCCCCCGCCGGAACCTGTGGCGCCGCAGCCGGAGTATCAGGTCCGCGCTGGAGTCTCAGTTTCTGATCGCGTCGTCGGATCGGATCCGAGTGCGAACTCGATCGAGATTCAGAGGCAGTTGCAGCAGGAGATGCAGCGTTTGCAGGTTGCTGAGAATGAATATCGGAGGAGGAGTGAGGATGGTTTCGCCGGTGGCTATGCCGCTGCGGGAGGGGATTATTACATGCAGAAGATGCCGGAGAAGGTTCCGCCGCCTAATGCGTCCCATCCCGCCGGGTACTGGCCGGAGAAGCAATTCTCCGGCGAGGGTTTTCAGACGACGGTCACGACGGCTCCCGGAGGTGCTGATCAGCAGGTCTATGTCATCCCAGCGCCGGGGACGTTCTACCACGCGCCGGTGGTGAGGCCTCCAGCTCCTCCGGCGGCGCAGGGCTACTACGCGGTGCAGAGAATGGGGTCTGAGGGTTTCCGTGAGCAGGCGGTGTACGGCGGCGTGTCTCAGCCGAAGACTGCGTTTTCGTCGGCGGGGTCGGCGCAGCCAGTTAAGGCTGCGGGGTATGCTGAGGGATACGGCGTTGTGAGGCCTGCTGGGGTGCCGGATAATGCGGCGTACGCGCAGTTGGCGTATGATAGTGCGAGTGGGAGGCAGGTTTACTATACTGCGCAGGGAGGGGTGGTGCACGCCCCGCCGCAGTACCAAGGGGTTCCACCGGTGGTGGGGTCGGATATTAGGCCTGTTGGGGTTTCGGTGGGCCAGGATGTTAAGGTGGTTAACAAGGTTAACCAAGGTTCTGTGTGATTATAGCTGTGATTAAGATTGTGATTATGTTAATTTTGAAGTAATACACTAAATATATTCTGTTTTTTTTTTCCTTCTTATGGTTATATATATAATACGAATATTGTTGGCTAATAATTTATGGTTTAGGTTTAAATTTCTTTCGATCTCTCTTAATTTTGAACTTACAGTGTTTTTCTTCTCCTCTTCCCTCCTCTGATTATAGGATACTCCTTAAATTTGAATTTATCAATGCTTATTATTCAATTTTGTGTTGTTTAATCCTGAGAAAGCTGATCTGGGTTTGATGGAGTTCATCATTTTGGCGTTCTGGGTTTTGTTGAAGTTTCTCAATAATAGCTTTTTGTTTGTTAGTATGATTTTAGCTTGAGAATTAGTAGGACTGAACTGAACTCACATGGCTACAAGATTTTAAAAACTCGAATCATCAATGAATTAATGTTTTCTTTTCCTCCGCAGACATGCTTGATACTAATCTAGTTTAGAATATTAATCACATGCACTTTAGAATATTTGTTTAATTTATTATTTTACCTGTTTATTACAAGTATATTCAAATATTAATTAATGACTCATCAGCACATCACCATCTTCAATAATATATCATGATATCTTATAAAATATTAACTTATTAGTTTTTTTTATCTTATATTATCCTTAGATTAACTATCAAATATCTAATACGAAACATTAAACAAAGAATTTGACTTCTGATTTTGGGAAGACGGAGCTTACATTCTCATCGGTTAAAATAAAAGAAATTCAAATACATATTTAGCTCATTATTCTCTTCTAGACCTTTTTTAAATAAAAAATTGTGATAGTATTTTTAACTTCAAAAAAGACGGTATCTTTGGATGTGATGAATAATTTTATTAATGATTTCATTCTACTATATATTTGAGATTCAAAATTGATAATATTTTTCATATATTGTATATTTTAGTATATTTGAAGAGGTTTAAAAGATTTTTTTTTACGAGAATAAAAAAAATGGTTTTATAGAAGAATTTTTATTCTCTAAGTTCTTGTAACTGAGTGTAAAAAAAAGAATAACTTGAATGAAATTATTGATTTAACGATATTATCTTAAATAAATTAAGGTCAAAATGTTAAAGTTGTTTATGAGAATAAAAAAATAATTCAAAACATAAACTTTCATTCTTTTTATTTCTAGATGTATAGACTCGTTCTATTACGCCTAATAGTCTTATATTGCTTATGAATCGAGACTAAAAATAATTGAAAGTAATAATGTTATCGCAATGCGTTTGATGTCAGAATAAGTATATATTAATCACATACACTTTAGGATGTTGTTTAATTTATTATATATATAATTAAAAATAATTTAGAAGTATGTTTTCTTTATAAATGAAAAATTAATTAACATTTTTATCAATATAAAATTAGATAATTTTAATTTTTGATTCAAAATATGATTACGGGATTCTAGGTCAAGTGATGGATGCAGGTAAGTTTATAGGTCCGCTCGTAAGTAAATTCATTTTGTGAAGTGATTTATTGCGAGTTTCGAGTGTTTTTTCGTACAAAATGACATGAACTAATATACATTTGACATTCATGTTATCTGCCATAATTGTATTGACTAACTAACTTTGTTTTTCCTCAACCAAGAGGAAACTCATCGTTCTCCCTTTCCTTGATTTTCATTATTTAAGTTTCTTTCATTCGTTTATATCCTTTACTTTCGATCTCCGATTTCGATTCTTTTTATTTTGTTTAGATTTTTCACTAAATACATGTTTATTGTTTTCAATCCTTCATTCTCTCCATCTTTTTATTTTTTAATTTCTTTTTGGATCCTCAATAAAGAATTGATCTCCTTTTTATTTCTAAATTTATCCCTTAAAATTTCTTTCTTTTTTATAGATTTCATGTTTAGTTGTTGTTGAAATTTGAAAATGTCTTAAATTAGGATAAGTTAAAATGCTAATTTAGAGGAATTTCTTTTCCAATAACTAGAAGGAAAAATGTTACATGAAAAAATATAAATACACTTTCAAATATGAAAATCTTGATTTAGAGACAATATATTGGTAGAAATATAGTTATCTCTTTATAATATTCTAGTTTTCTAATAAATATTTACACTTTTTTCTATTTTTATAAAATAGCACTCTTTTCCTCTTTTAGTTGAGAAAAAAAAAATCAATTATTTAATTGAATATTGGACATATGAAGCATTAGTTTTTAATATATAGAATTGCAATAATTACATATTGCATGCTTTTAAGAAGAAGACACTAAGTTTAATTCGATCCTCTTAAGAAGCATATATTAAGTTTAACTCAATTTTACAAATCTGATGCTTATAAAGTAATTTGTATACACTTATAAATTATTGAAAGGTCTTATTTTTAGTTGATGTGAAATTTCAAACACATGTATATTTAGTTAAATTATTTTATCTACTATGAAATTTTTAAAGATCAACTTCCCTCAAATCATAATATTTTGTTGGATACAATTCAATCTAATAAATGAAATGCAATCTTATGATGCTTTAATAGTAATACGTCTTTTTTTCTATTATAAACCTAAAAATATTATTGTGTAATCCTCGCAAAATTGTATTCTATTGCTTTTAGGAAGAACACGTAAACTTTCCCTTTACCATGTCTTTCTTCTTATATTATAGTTTAATTAACTATATCTTTCTTGTGTTAATTTTTCAAATCCTAGATACAATGTTGTAAGAGAATATTTAAGAACAATATTTAAGACTCAATAACCATGCACTCACATTCATTCTATATTATGAAAATAATTGGTAAACAACTCACTTTTTATACATTTTCAGTTAATAGGTGCATTAGATTGTTTTAAAAAATGGTTCGATTCTATTAAACTAGTTTCAAAGTAGTTGTTGAAGTTGAGTTTTTTAATTGGGTATAATTTTTCTTTCTTATAATATTCTTTTACTGCAACAAATAACCAAAATTTCAAGAAAAGATTTCTTAGATGATTTTTAGTTTTTTTTTTATGGTTTAGGACGAATTTTAGTTAGAATCTTAGAGAGATTATTGAAGTAAATTTACAAAAGCTGTGTTATAAAGAAGATTATTTTTTATTGTCTTTTTCGTTCTAACAATGTGGTTATGTCGAAGATATATAAAGATTTATAATAAATTGGATTAGATTAATTATAAGAATGATTTGGATGATCTAAAGTGACAATAAGTTATGGTTTAGTAAAGTTTGAGACATTTCTTAGTTTTTTTTTTTTAAGAAACACAAGGGTGGTCAATAATTATTTTAAGGATTTTGTGTTGTTTTTGTCAAACTTAAAGACAAGGGATGAAAACTTAACAAGAAAACAATTGAAAAATACAATAAATGAAATGGAAAAAACATAGAAGATAGTTCCATAAGATGAATGAAAAAGAGACAATGGTGATTATCTTATCAAATATACAAAACTATGGAGATAGATTATTCTTAAAGATTCCTTGACATATTTCTTGGTAGCTCTAAGAAGGTAAGAGAAAAAAACGTCATTTAAGACAAGTCAACTATACAAATAATACTCATAAAAAATAAAATAAAAATGTCTTCAAAACACTCAGTTTGATTTATATTAAATGAATGATTTACTATTTATATTCAATGAATGATTTGACAAACATATATGGTTTCTTTTTATAAGACAGAGTTATATCTTGTCTATTATAAATAAAAATATTAAACTTCATTTTACATATAAATCTCTAAAGTTAACTATTTTAACATAAATTAATCATATTCTAATTATCAAACAATTTATTATAACTTATGTATCTTTTTAAGATACTTTTGTCATATAGAAGTTTTTTTACTGTTTTTTATATTTTTATAAAATTTTAACTTATTTTCTTAATATTTCTTCTTATAACTCTTCTTGAATTGAAGATTATATTTTCAAAATCACATCATATTTGTAACGATTGAGTTATATAAAAAGGACACGTAATATATTTTAAAGAATAATAAAAAAAATAAGAGTAAAAGAGAATATCACACCTTTAAAAAAATGTTTCAAAACTTTTTTAATAAATTTTAATATCAATTATTTTTATAAAAGAATATATTAGAAAGATATGAAAACTTTTTTATACTAAATAAGTCTCATGATGATGCTTAAGGAAAGAAACATCGTAACTATGTTAATGTCTAATTAAAAGATTTAATACTAAAACATGAAAAAGAAATGTTATTTTAAAAAATTTCTTCTTTTTTAATAATATTGCGTTCTTTTAAACTCTTCTTTAAATCTTTTAGTTTTGTGTTTAGCCATCATTCTTCTCAAAGCTTCTTATATTTATGAAATCCTTATTTCTTGTTTATATAAAGTTGTAATCATCGTCCTTTCGTTGCAAATAATTTATCCTAAAATTTTGAAACTTTATACCTATAAAGTAAACATATACAAATATTATTTTTAAAAAAGAAAATCCTAATTATATATATATATATATATATAATATTTATTTTTATTTCACGGTCAAACACAAATTACTATATTCTTAAAATCATGAAATATTTTCTTCTTTTGACACTAAGATATTTTAAATAATTTTCTTAAAAATAAAGATAAATTAATAATCTTTTTATCCAAGCTTTTATAATTTAAATAAATTTTATGAATCATCTAGTTTCTTACATTAGAGTTATGTGGAGTGTGAGGGCAAGAGACAGGCACACATGGGAACAAAAAGTGTAGCAGTCAGTCATTTATTGGCAAGATCATTTTGGATCCCAACTCTCCTTGTCCAACTAATGTCACAATCAATTTGACCTGTCTAATGTTATAGTGAGTACTTGTTCATTTAATTTGGATAAAGTATCAATATTAATTTATTCAAAGTTAAGTTGTTATAAATTAAAACAATCAATTATATAATAATTTATAAATTAGGTGAGAATATAAATTTACACACTGTTTCGTTACTTTAATGTATTCAATTATATTATGAAATGTAATAAAATAATTAATTTATAAATATTAACTTTTATATAGATTGGTGTAATTATCTTGAATGAAAATATTTTCAATTATTTTTATTTTAATTTTTAAATTAGGTTTTGTTTAAAAGTAAAATTAAGTATAATAATATATATTATTTATCATAAATCTAAAATATAACTAATATTTTCAAAAATTAATTATTCATTAAAAATGTAATATAAATACTGTATATATTTAAAATTATTTTTATTATGAATTTTAATCATAGAAATAAATATTTGTTTTGTATTCTTTTGTTTCTTTTTAATACTCATATATCTTTAAAACTATAGGACATTTTGTTTAAGTCTGCATATCATTTTTAATTAATGCATTCCTTTTGTTAATCTATTTATAAATACCTTATTGATTCCTTATTTAGACTTTTTTTTTATCACAGCCAATATCTTCTAAAATAACAATAATTACTCAGTTATCTTTACTTTACCCTTCCACATGAACTTCTTTTGGCCCAAAATCTATGTATAATCCATGAACAATCACAATAAATAATATTTAGATAATTGTGTTCTCCAATGAGAAATTTTCATCCAAGACAAGTGTAATGAACTTTTCATTTTCGTTCTTGGATTCCAATTTATTTGTAGAGGCAAACCCCAACTATTTTATCTCTTTTCTAAAATCTACACCAGAACTCAAACTTTATATGTCCTACTTTAACACAATAGTAACAACTTAATTACTCTATAATGAGACTTTGATCATCCTCTTTCCTTACTTTTTCCTCTTTCATTAAATTCTTTTATGTTATGGGTGTCATTTATGCTTCATTTACCAACTACATTTACCTCAAACTAGTTAGAAGTGTATCTTCCTTTTGTTTATATTTTCTCACTCAACAAACTATTTGAAATAATATATATTAAGAGTTTTCCATCAAACATATAATTTTAAGGGAGATTGCTAGAGTATCTCAATTCTCAGGTAATAAACTGAAAAGCAAAAGCCCTTGTAATTGATGATTTATATTCATTTCGATTATAGTCAGTTGATTGATTAAGCTTTTGAAACTTCAGGTGTTTTATCATACTTTGATCATCCTTGTATAGTAGTTTTACCAATCATCTAAAAAGGTTCATTTTTTTTTCATGAAATTTTCTTTTGAATCATAAATTCAAGCTCAGACCACAAACTTCTATCAATATACTTTTGAATCATAACCACAAAGTTTTTATGCAAAAATTCTCATTTTTTTGTCAATCTTCTTTACTAACTTCAAATAACATATTATAAACTCATATAACCACTTACTGTATAAATAATTTTCATGATGGTTTTCCAATATGAGTAGTTGTTAAGATAAGAACTTAGCTATCAATGTAAGATTGCAAAAGAATTTCTTGCTTCAAAAGGATAATGCATTAATTTAACCTTGTTTAGATGACTTACAAAAATGCCACAAAAAATCATGAGATGTCTCTGTCGTTTCTCACTGAATATCATTTCATCACTAGTCTTCAACTTACCATCTGTTTTTTTTTTTTTTCTTTATTCTTGTTATTCAACAATATAATTAAATTATTAATAGTGGATCATGTAATTGAAACCTATCAAAACAATTAGCTTTATTTTTCTTTTCTTTTTAAATCAATTATTGTTTATTTAAAGAAAAAATAACTTTTGTTACGTTTTATTTTCTATATCATGTTACTTTCCTTTTTAAAAAAAATATCGTGTTCATGCTCAAAGTTGTTAAATACTGATTTTCTTTCCCCATCTATTCTTCACTTTTACTTTCTATTCATCACTTTTACTTTATCACAAAATCAATATTATACCGAGAATAAGGGAAAACAATAACTCACGGTGTAACTATTTTCTTCTAGTTATTAACATCCATGGATATTCTATATATCTTTTTATTCAGGAAAGATTATTTAGAAATTATTTAAAAATAATTCTTTAAAAATACAAATTCAAATAAATAATTAAAATATTTATATATATTGACTATTAGTATTTATTAAAATTATTTATTATAAAATTTTATCGACGTGTCAGGAACTTTTTACCTATCACCCACTAGGCAAATACAATAGAGACAAACTACAAATTGCTTCAACTCTTTGCCCTCTTTCTCTTCAATCTTCACCACACAATCTTACTCTTACAACGACCTAGATTCATAGACATATGTGAGGTAGAATACTACAATACTCTCTTATAATGTTTTTTCTTTAGTTGTGATATAAAAAAAAAAAATCAGATTTTGAGAGTAATATATTGGAATTTTCAGATTTAAAAGAAAATATTTTAGTTGTCCTATTAAAGGCATGCCAAGAGGAAATCCAATCAAACAGAAGTTACAAATATTTATAATTACTAATGTGAAGCGAGGGAGAAATGAGTAAATTAAAAATATTTCGTAAAAAAGATAAAAGGTAAAATACATTTACAGTGTTAATATTTAATTTGCCTTTTCAATGTAATTTTAATATTTTAGAAGTTTCTAATTTAATTCTTAATTTTAGTTAAAATGTGTTGATATTGTATTTTATTAAATTCATGTCAATACTCTTAAAATAGTGATGATGTAATGCTTAAAATATTTAATATGACAATTTTCTTATTAATGAGAAAAAGTAAAATTTAAGTATAACTTAATTAATTTATAAGATGGAGTTTAAATTTACTTATATATTGATTTTATATATAAATATTTAACGTGACATTTTTAATATTTTAAAAAATTAATTTTAATTTAATCTTATAAAACTTATTTGTGAAATGGGATTTCTATTACCTTTTAAATTATGAAATAAATTTATTTCTAATCTATACAGGACTTTTAATACTACTTTCTATATCTAAAATGGATGTTGACTTATCTATGCTATGAATTTTACATGGTGACATTAACATGAATGTAAGGAAAATAATCACCTTAATTTATTATAACTAAAATGAAAATAAATTAAAAAGTTTAAAGACCAAGCATAAGTCAAAATGAATAATATTTGATACAAATCCTTGAATATTATAATAATAAATGTAGGAACAGAGTAGCGTGGGGCGCAATCTATCTTGGAAAAGTGCACTTGTTATATTTTTTTACTTTTTAAGAAAGCAAGATCCTAATGGACCAATTATATATGCTTATCTACCCTACTCACTTAATCAACCACTCTCCAATTACAATTTCCATATACTAAGGTGCTCTGAAAATTTCAACTTTGATTATGATTTTTCTTTCAAATTTTCTAGACTTTAAAGGAATATAAGCAATGTCACTATATATGAGAATCAAAGTTTATATTTATGATAATATGTAGTTTATCATTTTGATTAAGAATATATAAATAAAACTTGCAATTTTTTTGTTATTTTTACAATTTTGTGAAAAAAAATTAACGAATAACGAGTTTCAACTAAAAACTAGATGAATTATAATAAATAGTAAAGATTGATTAAGATAACTTAGTTGAAAAAATAATCATTGTCAATAATGCATATAAATTTAAAGTGATGTGAAAAAAATGTAAAGGAATTGCATAAATATAAACTGCAGAAATGTAAATGAGCAAAAACTATAAAATGATTTGAAAAAAAAAAAAAACGAACAAAAAAAGTAAATCAAATTCAAGTTCAATAAAATAAAAGCAATTAAGCGTAAAGTAAAGCAGGAACACTTAAAGGATAAAAAACACTAATGTAAAATTAAACAAGTACACTGTTCTATTTATAAATTTACACTCATGTCTTTGAAATGGACACAAGTGCATATTTCTAAAATAAAACTTATTTTTACCATTCATATAGTTAGCAAGTAAAAACAGTAAAACAATCTAAATCACACATTTGTGTTAATTAATAAAAAATTGTGGATGAATTGAGGTTACTTTAAAGATGATTGAAGAAGAATGCTATTCTAAAACCATTCACATAGTTACAGAATATGAATTTTCACCAATGACAAAAGGACAAAAAGCTTAAGTGTAAACAGAATAACAGGAAAAGGCTATGTAAAAGTAGAAGAGTAGAAAACACGAGCACTTGTTTTGGGAGCATTAAAAAGCAAAGGAACAAAAATGAGTGGTGCTTGTGAGGGTGTGAATGGTGAATAATTTTTTTGACAACAACAATACAAAATAAATGATGTTTATTCCAAATGAATTTCTGTAACTTGAAATCAAATAAGATTTTTTTCAAAGGTTAGTTTACAAACTTTAATCGAAGTTAAAGAAATAAGAGGTTCTTTAGCAAGAATATTTTATTTGCCTTTGTCAAACTATGCCCCTTTAGGTTAATTCATTCATGATCTTGAAAAATGTCATTTTGATTCTTCCCTCAACTTTTCAAATATCTTGGGAATCCTCAATGTTTCAGATTAACATCTCATAATACTTTTTTTGAAGGTTATTCTATTCTTGAAATTTTAAGGTTAGAGCTTCCAAAAATATCTTGGGAAATATTTGTCGTACATAAACCAAGTTGAAACATGCAATTTTAGAAATAGGTTAATGATGATGAAGGTTTCTTTCCCCATTGAAATTGTCAAAACGAATCAATCACAAAGTCCTTTAACTCTTTGTTGTAGATAAATATATTGACACAAGTGAAATGAGACAAAAGTAGCTTCTAAGAAAAGCAAGAAATTAAACAAATAAATACATGTGTGAACTGGAAATCAATAATGTGATGCTGGGTGGTCCATATCATCCAAAATTTCTACACACTGACAAAGCATCCAAAAACTTTTATATATCAAAGGAAATAATTTAAGTTTTTCATAGGGGGTTTTTGAAGAAAAAAAATAAAAATTAACTTTTTTACAAGTTAAATTTAGTTTATGTTGTAAAAATTTCTCACATCATTTATTCAAAATTTAATTTTAGCATATGAAAAGTAATTTATTTTATATATTTTTTTGTTTAAAAAATCTTTATAGAGCTTATTAAACCGTTTTGAATGGGGTGAATATTTTGTGCAGATTTTGGTGAAAACTATGAATGCCCTGAAAACCAAACACCTAATAAAGAAAATAGTATGAATTAAAGGACCTTTTATTTTGGCTCTGTAGGAATTTCGGAACCCCTTGGCGTCATCAACGTTAAGCTTGTAAGCATCCTAAAGGATAGAAAGCTCACTTGTCTTAGAATATCTCAAAATTTGTTATCAGTTTCTTTTATTAATAAAAAAAACTATTTTAATGAGTTTCATAAATATAAGTTCCTTGAAATTAATTTTGTTTGCATGAATAATTCTTCAATTTTAAAGAAGCTTATATTTATGAAATCTGTAATCAAATAATGTTCTTGTTTACAAAAAAAATTATGATAAATATTCTAACTAAAGATGTTACGAATTAAGTTTAAGATCCAATCTTATCTTCAATTCTTTATTTCTCTTCTAAAAATAGTAGCATCAATCTTGTATCTCACAAAAATTTTTTTCTTTTCAAAATATAATCTCATAAAATTGTTTTTCAAAATATAAAAATTCATTCTGTAAAGTCAGGCTTTAGAAGCTTGTGTCTAATCATGCGGAGTTTTTTTTTTTTTTTTTTTTTTTTTTCATTTATAAACATAAAATATGTTAAATAGATCTTCAAACCTATGAATTATTTTACAAATATTTATTCTTCTTCAATAAAACTATTTAAGAAGACATTTTAAGATTCATATGATACAAGTTAACATTTCTAGGAAAGCCAAAGATACGAAGAAGAATTCTAAATGCAAAAAATTAACTTCTTTAATAAAAAAATAGTTTATATCTTCTTTATGGTCATATAACCTTAAACTACTACTAGTCTATCTTTATTTTTCATTATTTTTTCTTTTTTATTACTTTTGCATTTATATATTCATTTTATTTCAATGATATTTTTTTCTTGAGAAACTAAGGTCCAAACATGATTTCATGTAATCCAGTTAAGTTTTTTTTAATTGTCACAATCTAATTATTATCAGATAAAGTTTTCATGATTTGAAGTTCTATTTATGATATGAATATATAGAAAGTTTTATATCTAAAGGATGATTTTATCTTTTTTTTCTTCAACTTTATCTTTAATAATCTATTCTTAGAAGTGAAATGTTACATATCTTCAATCTCTCATTACTTGATATGGCTTCAGAACAACATTTGTGGTTAGAAGAACTTTGCCAGAGATGTTTGAACTTTATTTGTCTTTTCTTTATTTGTTCTTACAAATATTATGTCTAACTTTTTTTTAAAGATTTGATAGTTTCCTTATCAGGTAATAAGGAATTATTAAAATTTACATTGATATTAAACATTTTATAAGTCCAAATTTTTCTAAGAATATTTCTTCATCGAGCCTTGAATCAAATTTTTCTAATTAGTTTTGGTATTGTGAGAAAACGTTCACATTCAAAAGGATGACAATATGAGATGGTCTTCTTTCTCTTCATTCATAAGGAGTTTTATCTAATAAAGGTATGATTAATTTTTTTCTGTACAACAGAAGCAATATTCACAACTTTAGCCAAAAATTGTTTTGATAAAGAATTTTGCAAAAAGCATGATTCTAGCCCATCTCTTGTAGATTTCTTGAAGTAATAGGTGACTCTAAAAAAAGTTGAATAAAGCTTTGAGACTTTCTTTCATTTAGATTGGTAAATCTTCTAATGATATATCATTTATAGCAATAAGAAACATTATGTTTATACTAGTCCTTGTTAATTATCGAGGTAAATCTAATTTTCCTTTAAGAAATTATTAAAAGATTTCACTAATCAAAATCATATTACAATTCAATATACAATACCACTCTTGATAAGTACGAGTATACAAAGTCGTTATTGAGTATCTCATGTTAATCTCCTTTGATTGTCTATAAAAATAAAATTAAATATGTTACAATTGTTTTCATTATCATTTGTTGATTATTGCTATATATACACACATATATACACATACATATATACATGTACAATTAAAATAATTTAGGATAATCTAATAAGAAACAATATGTTCAATATTTAGTTTTATTTATTATTATCAAAACTCTATCATTCATAGGTTATCTACTACTTTTATATTGTTATAATGTTAGTTCATTTATGTTTAAACAAATATCTTTTTTTTTCCACTACCTCATTTTATTCAGGTATTCTTGATAAAAATAAATAGAAAAATTTCTATTATTTTGATAATATGTTTTACACTTTATATTAAAAAACTTAGTACCAATCACTTTTAATGGTCAACAAACAAAAAGTTATTTCTATTTGTACTCTTTTTCATGATATCTCAAATATCTTGAAAGAATTATTCTTGTAATAAAGCATGCATGCCCATATAAATCTAATATAATCATTTATTATGACCGACTCATTTTTTTTCATTTAAACTTAATATCTTAGTTATTTAAAATAAATTATTTCACAAGAGTTACAATAAAATAAAAGTAAAAGTTATACTTTTAGATTTAAAGGAACTTTTAATACATTTCTCCTTCCAACAAACTTTGCATAAGATTAGTTTTCTAAAAAATATCAAATAATCCTTGTATTAATATGTTATTAGAAACTTTCTAAATATATTTATATTTAAGATCAAAGATTTTTAACATTTTTTGTATTGTGTTCTTTTTTTTTTTTTTTTTTTTTTTTTTTTTTTTTTATGTTTGTCTTCTTCTACTTCTCTTTTATATAAAATTAGCCTCTATAACTAATTGTTTTCTTACTATTTTTTCTTCATCTTATTTTATCTGTCTTTGTCATGGATAAAGTACCTGTATCTTTTAAATATTTTGCATAAAGCTTTAAACGGAACATTAAATGTTATTCACTTTGTTATCTCCTTTTTTTCATAATCCATTGCATTTATTTTGCTTGGATAACACATTTGCTTTCTTTTTACTGACAATTGTTTCCCTAAATCACAAAAAGTAAGTCGCATAAAAAGTATAGGTTGTTCAAAAAAACCACCAATTATCTTTTCTTGAGTTCAACTTTTGATGTACTTTAAGTTTGTTGATTTTGAACTTCAAGACTAAGAGGCAAAAATCCTTATGGGATATATTTCCTTTATCATAAGCATTTTCTATATAAAAAAGGTATATTATTCATACATGACGTATTATTAAACAAGACGATGTAAAGTATATGCATAATAAATTTCCTTATTTCATAAGCACTCCGATTTTACTCCTAATGTAAGTGTTTTCCACCCTTAAAAGTAATCCTAATTATATATGTTTAAACTATACGCAAGTCCAGCATTTTGAACGAGCAAAGAGAACAGAATTTTTGGAGAGACTGGTTTTGTTTAAACGGAATACACCAAATCAAGGTAGCAAACCTCCAATCTAAGTGCAAAACAGTAGCAATAGAAAATCACAATGGTGAATTAATTTTATGCAAAAAATTCGATATCGTTATTCAAGAAGCAGTGTTCCGACTCCAAAAGTGCTACAAATCACGAGCCTTCTAGAAAAAAAATGGCTTTCAACGTTAGATACAAAGTAACCTTGTATTCTTGCAATTATGTGATGATTAATGGGAGGAAACAATAGTAACCACGCCTAAATATCTCACTTCTTGACTTCTTCATACTCCGCCTCGGGTGCCTGGTCACCACCCTGAGAACCTCCAGTGGAGGAGGAACCACCACTGGAACCACCTGACATGTGCTGTCCAATCTTGGAGACAGCTTTGCTCGCTGCATCAAGCTTTTCCTTAATTACATCAGCATTCTCCCCTGCCATTGCAGTTCTCAAATCTGATACTGCGTCTTCAATCTCTTTGGCCATTTCACTGGGAATCTTCTCCCTATACTCACCTAAACTCTTCTCAATGCTGTAGATGGTTGTATCTGCACTGTTTCTAATGTCAATGAGAGTCTTTCTTTCTTGGTCTCTTTGAGCATGCAACTCTGCTTCTTTGACCATCTTATCGATCTCATCGTCTGAGAGTCCTCCAGATGATCGGATGGTGATTTGCTGTTCTTTCCCAGTGGATTTGTCTTTAGCAGAGACAGTAACAATCCCGTTGGCGTCTATGTCAAATGTGACTTCAATCTGAGGGATACCTCTTGGGGCTGGAGGAATGCCAACAAGATCAAATTCTCCAAGCATTTTGTTGTCTGTGGCCATTTCTCGCTCACCTTGTAGAACCTTGATACCAACCTGAGTCTGATTGTCAGCTGCCGTTGAAAACACCTGAAACAATAATAACATACGTCAGAAATAAACTCTACCTAACAGCAAAAAGTATTTCAACAAAATCAAATGGCTAAACATCTAAAATTACTAAACTGGGTAAAATAAGTATAGCATTTAAGCTCTTTAATTTGCAAATATTTACTTAAGCCCTTTAATTAAGCATATAATTGCATGATTTCAATGTTACATAGGAAAGACTGACCAAGGGGACTGGAAAGTAGAAAACAGTGGTCTAAGACAATGTTTAAGGATTACCTGGCTTTTTTTCGTAGGAATTGTGGTGTTACGGTTAATCAACCTGGTAAATATACCACCCAAAGTCTCAATACCCAGAGAAAGTGGAGTGACATCGAGGAGTAATAGCTCTTTAACATCTCCGCGTAAGATACCACCTTGAATAGCCGCTCCCATGGCAACTGCCTCGTCAGGATTTACTCCTTTGCTAGGACTCTTTCCAAAGATCTGTGAAACCACCTCCTGGACTTTAGGCACTCGGGTCATCCCTCCAACAAGAAGAACCTCATCAACTTCCTTGATAGATATGTTAGCATCCTTCAAGCAGCTTTTACATGGTGCCTTTGTCCTTTCAATCAAGTGATTTACTAAAGCCTCAAACTTAGATCTTGTCAATGTGATATTCAGATGCTTTGCACCAGATGCATCAGCAGTGATGAAAGGAAGATTGATTTCTGTTTGAGATGTTGAAGATAGTTCTATTTTTGCTTTCTCAGCAGCTTCCCGAAGCCTCTGCAAGGCAAGCCTATCCTTTGAAAGGTCAATACTATCAGATCTTTTGAATTCGTTCACTAGAAAGTCCAATAAAGCATTATCAAAATCCTCTCCTCCCAAGAAAGTGTCACCATTTGTTGCTTTCACCTGGACACAAAAATGTTATCAGTAAAAATTTTCTAAAATTATTCCTAATCACAGGTTAAGAAAGGCAAAGAGGAACAAGTTTTAATACCTCAAAAACGCCATTAGAAATCTCTAAGATGGACACATCAAAAGTTCCACCTCCAAGATCAAAAACTGCAATGAGACCCTCCTTGTTGTTCATCCCATATGAAAGTGCAGCAGCAGTGGGCTCATTGATGATTCTCTGGACATCAAGACCAGCAATTCTGCCAGCATCTTTTGTTGCCTGCCTTTGTGCATCATTGAAGTAAGCTGGTACAGTAATTACAGCTTTTGAAACTGACTTTCCAAGATATGATTCGGCAGTTTCCTTCATCTTGGTGAGAACAAAAGCACCAATTTGGCTGGGAGAGTACTGCTGCCCATTGGCTTCAACCCAAGCATCTCCATTGGGTGCCTTAACAATCTTGAACGGCACCATCTTCATCTCCTTCTGGGTTTGAGGATCATCAAACCGCCTACCAATCATTCGCTTGGTTCCAAAAAGTGTGTTTGTAGGGTTAGTCACAGCCTGACGCTTGGCAGGTGTACCAACTAGAAGTTCCCCTTTCTGGTTAAACGCAACCACTGATGGTGTTGTTCGAGCTCCTTCAGAATTTTCAATGACTTTAGGATTCTGAAAATGACATAACTGTTAGTCAGCACAGACATTACCACCAAAAACATGTTCAAACAAATTAAGAGAGAAAATCTTGCCTTTCCCTCCATAACAGAAACGCATGAATTGGTAGTACCCAGATCAATTCCAATGACATCATTACCAGCAGGCTTTGAACTGCAGTGAGGATGAACTTTTACAATGAATAAATTTGAGACTAGCGATACAATATGTCTCTTTACAAAAGTATTAAAACTAAAAAACAGAACTGCAAACTGCACCTGAATGGTCGAGACAAACTAGCCCATTTGTGACCCACATATGAAGTCTTTGTGCCGCTCGTCAACTACACAACCATACGAAAGAAATTAAAATTATTACCTTCTGAATGATGTTCACCATGAGTATGATCAATACAAGTTCAACCATCCTTATTCTACAAATGACGCCATAATATCAACTATTATTCATGAGTTCATGTACTTTGTAGTTCCCGAATATATAAGCAGTTCTAAATTTGTCAATTATGGATGAAAAAAAATATAGATACAACAAAGCAACATCATCCATAAGTGATTGAGTAACAATGAAGTCAGCAACACGGAAAATCCAGCAAAATCTCGAGTCAATACATAAGCCAATAATCTCAAAGTGACAATTGTATCTTCTATAGAAACTGCGTATAACGTAAATCCGGTTCTCAAAACCTCTCTAAAACCGTTAATTTCCAAGATCTAGCAGTACGTAAAAATATTAAAAAGCTAAATCTTTATTCTTTTATTTCACACAAGTGGAATATAAGGAACCTGTCTAAGAGATCTTAAGAAACAATCAGGAAAAAATACATAAACAAGAAAAGTTATACATTCTAAGCAGCTAAGTGAAAACTAAAACGAACCACAAACTGATTTCCTACATTCGTAACACAATTCAGCACACATCACAGCAAAATGAGAACTGAAATTAATCTCGTAGAAAGAGTCAACTTGGAGATGCAAAAAAGGCAGCGGCGAAGTACCGATCGAAAGGCGGAGAGAGAGGAAGAGGGAAAGTCTCGGCGGCGGAGAGAGCGGAGCAAGGCGGTGGCGGCGGCCATGGCAATTTGGAAGGAGTGAAACAATGGGTATGGAATTGGGCTATAGAGAGGGGAGGGTTTGGGTTGGTTTGGTGTGGCTTTAAATTAGGGTTTAGGGTTTTGTGCTGACGAAAGTAGTGGTCATGAATAGTGGTGGAAATGAGGTATACGTATACTATACATTTCGTGTACTTCAAGATACACAAAAGTGAATTTTTTCTTTTTAAGTATATACAAAAGTTATTTTTGGACAACCACCACCCAAGACCAAAACAAAACTGTTGCAATGTTATAAAAGTTAGGGAATTTTAATTAAAGTCTATTACTTAATATTTATAAAAATATGAGTAAGTTCATTTCTTAAATTTTAAAAAGTTTTATCACCGTATTCCCCTTGTATAGTTACTCTCTTCTAACAATTTACTCATGTATAAAGTAAATAAATTAAAAAATAATAATTTAAAAAATCTTTCATTAAAAATTATTGTAATTGATTTTTTTTATGTTATGTATGTTTATTAATTTGTCCGAAACCTTTCCTATGTGCAAATATATTTTTATTATTTTTTATTGATATATTTTTAAATATTAAATTTTGTTAGTGTTGTTTCTGTAACTGTAGTCGGATGTAATATCTTATTTTAATAAAAGAAAATATTTTATTATTACAAAAATTCAAATTTTACTCTTATAATATCTAAACATAAACTACGTTTAAAAGTATTATTCAAAGATAACATTAAAAACAATTAAATATAACATTTGGTTCTTTCAACACAAGTCATAATTAAATAACGTTAATCATTCTTAAAATTAATTTATATAATATAATTATTTACATAACATATTTAATTAAATTAATATATATATATATATATATATATATATATATATATATATAATTACATGTGACGATGTATGAATATGTTATTATGTTTTAAATTATGTTTTTTTTCTACTTTGATTCACATATATTATACATTATTTAAGAGTTATACAGCTTAAACTTTAAAAAATATTTTATTTTTCTGAACTACAATTTAATTTTTCAAATTTAATTTAATGTTACAAAATTAGATTTTAGATCATTTTTTACAGAGACATTTTTATTATGAAAAATTGAGATATGTAAAACCAGTTTTTTATTTTACCAAAAAAACTTTCACTATTTTCAACCATTTTGAAAAATAAAAATATTTTTTCTTAAATTCAAATATTAATTAGACAAGCTTATAAGAATCGATAATAATATAAATATACAAGGATAATCATTTATAAAAAATAAATAATTTATAAAAATTAAAGAAGTTGAATAACAAATAAATAAAAAGTATTATATAAATATTACGCTTTATATTAATATAAATATTTATTTGTATACAATTATAATTGTTTTTAATCATAATTTTTTTCTTGATTTAGACATTTAATACTAAAATGAATTTAAAATCTATTATTAAATAGTTCAAACATAACATAAAAAATATAAAAAATAATATAATAGTGATTAAAAATAATAAAAAACAAAACATAATTTTAAGTTACTGAATTTAAAAAATAATTAAAAATACTGTAAAGAAATTTTTCCATCACAGTTATTCTTAAAATTAATTTATAGAAAATAATGATTAACATGAATAAAAGGCTATATATACATACAATTGTGTGAAAGAGAGAATAATAGGTGTTAGATGGATTAAATACTATTATATTCAAATTAGCATAATCTTATTAAAATTTATGAGGAAATACTTGTCCCCAAAGTTATCCCCCCAAAGTTATCCCTTAATAAGTGAGTATTTGACTTATTCATTGGATATTCCTTTTCAAGTACATGGAAGGTTGTCATTGCCACTAACATTCTTTATAAATGAAATTCACTTTCTTTTGTTTATATGTTTTTAATAAAGTGACGCTCACTTTTCTTATTTTGTTTATAAAAAAATATTCTATAAAAATTTTATTTATTAAAGAATCTTTAATTTTTATGTTTTAAAACTTTAATTTTCAATTTTATTTATTAATAACACAAGCCATGTGAATATCTATTTAAAAACAAGAGGATATGTGAATATTTCATCAAAAATATGAGAGAAGTTTATGTTTATTTTAAAATTATAAAGAATGTAAGTATTATTTAGTATAACCTCGTGATAGCTAGGTGCAACTTTTCCTAATAAATAAAATATCATCGCATAAATGAAGAGTTTTAAAAAAGTTATCAAACCAAACATAAGCAGGAACCATGTATAGGTATTAAAGAAATATAATACATTAACTTATACTTAAAAAAAAGATAATAAAGGAAGTTGAGTTGTATATGTACAAATAATAGTTATGATAAAGTCTAACTTTATCATATATGCATGTTATTCTTATGTTTGAGACAATCAAAGATTCCATCTATACTCATATGAATGCTATAAAGACAGATTTTAAGATTAATAATTTCTTTCATTTTAACACAAACTAATTATTGTTTTGTCTTAATCACAATTAATAACTAGGATTTGTTTAATTTTAAATAAATAATAATATTTTCTTATGGTTCCACTAAGTCATATTATAATGTTCAAAATCTAATGACTAGTTGAACCTTTTTATTCATACATGATAATTGTGTTTTTAATAATAATTACTGAGCATGTATTTTAAAGTCTAACTTTCATTATTTAAAAATATTTTGAGTTTTCTCTATCTTTATTAATTAATAAAGTAATTTTGATGGCTTGTTAAAAATGTGAGATAAAATTATTAAATTTTGGTCAGGAAAGAAATTTGATTAAGCAACATCAAAGAAATTCACGGTGAGCAAAGGAATCTTAAATTCTCGTAGTGACAATTAGAAAACTTTTATTTGCATATATTTTTATCAGTGAAAATGACTTTCTAGTGAAGAGGGGGTGACTAATTTTTCTCTTTAATATGTTGGATGTAATGAAATAAAAACTCATATAAACACTTGATTTTAAATACAATTTGAGGTCATTAGTCTCTTTTGAAACTTTTGAATTTCATATGTGATGATACTGAAGATGTATTATTTGTTATAGATTACATTACATATATATGGGAATCTTGCACTTAAAGTAATTCACAAGTGTTTCAGTTTAGTAGACAACCTCAAGCATAAAAGTTGTTTTGAAAGATTAAAATATTATGAAAAAGGTTTTAATTCTACTTTAGTCAGTTTTTATGTAATTTATTAATTTCTTCTTGATGTGTCTCCATATCAAGAAGAACAGAACAGTATAATTAATTATCAAATCTTGATAATATATTAAAACAGAGAACAAACAAGCTTTTAACTGGTCTAAAAAAATAATCAATTACCAAGCATAGTGTTCTTAAGTTTTTCTAAAAATTATGGAAAACAAAATAACTAATTAAATGATAACATAATTGATTAAAACAAAGAGTATATTAACTGAAACTTACACTTTTTTTTAAATAATTGATTAACAATTTAAGATAATTAATTAAATGTATGAGAATGAATTTTTAAACAATATTTAAAAAATCCTATAATTAAACCTTTGATTCAATCTTTAAAAAAGCTTTTGTTAAACATTACAAAACGTGATTGTGATCTTACACGTTTAGAGTGATAAAAAATAAATTTTTATTATTCTAAGAGTCCATTCAAATATGTTGTGTACTTGGTAGCTTATATTCATTACTAAGTTGCTCGATTAATCCCATATTGATTTCTCTTAAATTTTTATAGGTTGAACTGTTATTTTTTTAAAGATTTTCAAGATTTGATTGTTGTATTCTTTTTGGTGTGATTCATGAATAAAACATATCCTCCTTAAATACATTATATATTTTATATATTTTGAGAACATGTAATAAACTATAAAAATAGTGAATTTCAGTTATTCCAAAATTGAATAACTAAAAATGAATGAAATATTTGTTTTGACTTAACCAATATAAATCTTTTGTAGATTTTTTCAATGTTTCTCAATCTTTACATTTTGTTCTTATTGTTCTTTGTATAGAATCTTTATCAATATTGATTTCTTAATTGAATGCACTTAGTTTTTAATTAAACTTGTTTTTAAAAGAGTTTTAAAAGAAAATTAGTTCACCTGCATGAATTTCTTTGCCAACATTTTATCCCAAGAGTTGTTTTTCCAAGCCCATTAAGTCCTCTGTTTAAGATGAAGCAAAAGGGATTCTGCTATCAATTTTCTGCTACCAAACACCTCAAATTCCAATTTTCTACTTAGTAATTGTTTGGAATTATTTTAAAGCTTTTTTAGTTCAAAACTCGCCAATTAAAACATCAAATTTCACCCAAAATGCATAAAATCTTATGAAATTCTTCAATTCATGAATAATCTCAAATCTCATTAATTTCTTCAAATTTGATCAAAATTTCACTAAATCTATGATTTCTAATCTCTTAAAATTATTTCAAATCCTAATTATATTATAAGCCATCAAATGTTTGATTAAAAAGTAATCTAAGAATTGCTCTTTAACTGAGCTTAATGTTGGCATGTTAAGACTTTTGTTATTTGGATTGGAAATTACTATTTTAGGGTTTATGGTAGATGAAAATTGAAGGAAGGATCAAATTTTCTTAATTTTTGAAGTAGATGAACTTAATTGACTCTTGAAGAAAGAGTAAGATAAGTCGGAGTGCTAACTAAAGAATCAAATGAATACAGTTATGTTTTGCAGAAGGATAAACATTTTACTTATCCACTTTATTTCCCCATCCCTTATAAGTTCGCTGCTGTATGTTATAAATGTGACCCCTTAAGCTGTGTAACTGTTATGTTGATAATATGGTCTTTTGCTTCTTGACATTTGCACAAAGAGACTTGCCTGAAAGATATTTGTTCAGCATCCTTAAGTTGTCTAGAATGACTGCAATATTGTACTAGTTTGTAATAAACTGATTTTCAAGCTGCACTTCAAATATGAAAATTATTGCAGCAAAATATTTTTTTTCTCATGTTGTACTCAACTGTGTTATGAATAAAGCTGATATTAATGGATAAGTTTGTTTTTGTATTGAACTGAGACAAACTGCACCTCAAAAAAGAAAATTAGTGCCGTAAAATGTTTTGATCTCTCTTGAAGTTCTTACATTAATTAAAAATACGATTAAAGTTCTCACATTAATTAAAAATACGATTAAATTAAGTATATAAGTGGATGGTAGCTCTCGTCTTACAAAAATAAATCGATTTTGTAAGGTTAACGACTCCAATACAAATTTTCATATGGTTGCTAAGCTTATTTAGTTATTCACTATCAAGCTATCACTATCCAGAGATGTCTTGCCACTTTCATACTTGACATTTTAGAGATTCCTCATTTATTAAAGAATGAATAAATTAAAGTATATAAGTGAAGTCTAACCCTCACTTCCCAAGCCCGATTTGGTGGGTTTAACCAGGATTAAACCCAAATGTTAAAAATTGTTCAGATTTGTCCAGAGTTTATTCCAAACAGTAGTTTGTTTTGTTTTCTTTCTATATCTAGTTCTTTTTAATAGAAAGAAATAATGTTATTGCATCACTATACAAGTTGTGATGCTAACCAGATTAGCACTACTACCTATCCAATCACATGAAACATTCTTAATACAATTAAAAGAAAAAAGAAAAACAAAAGTGGTGAATCCACTAAGAAAATCTTTAATGTGGGAGAGCACATCTATCACTACCAAAATAAAGACTACATGGAGGCTCTCCATCCCCCAATTAAAAACTAAAGTTGACATAAGCAGCTAAACTATCTGCACACCTATTACCCTCTCTGAAAATGTATGAAAAACTAAATTGTATACCCTATAGGCTCCAAAGCATTATACCATTGCTTCAGTAATTTCCAAGGAACTAAAGAACTATCAGAGAAAGCTTTGTGTCAATGCAGTTTCGGAACTGCACTACTTTTATGAATACATTTTACACTGTTTAATAAATTCATAATATAACTCGTTAATTTTTAGGGTCAAATAACATACATTAATTATCACCAACATAAAATTAAGGATTGTTGTCTCATGCACAATGCACGTAAGTTACATTCTTTAACAGCTTAACAAAGAGCTAATACTTAATATTATATTAAATTCCTAAAGCAGTATTCCCTAAGCACGATCAGCATACAGAAATATATTACATTAATCATCACAGTTACGCTAATGCTATTGAGTAGCATCTTCTGAAAATCTGGCATCAAACGGAGCTGAGGGATGGGAAAGAGCTGAATTAGCAGAACTAGCTCCAGAACCATGCTGCAATTCAATGACAAGCCATCGAACTGCTTTACTCATCTGCTCCAACCGAACTGCGCTAATGGGAGGAAGACCAGTCATGGTAGCTTGTCCAGGTTTTCCTGCCACAGGCCTTGTTGCCTCATCCACCAGACACTCGGATCCTATCCTTTGCTTCACAGACTCCACAAACTCCTCAGCTTGATCACATGCTACTCTGAACAATTCCCACTTCTGCTTAAAGTTCTCTAGTGCAGTATCTGTTGCTGTTGTTTTTACGGAACCGGCATTTTCTTTGGCTTCTAACACATTGGCAGCTGCGGCAACAAAATCTTGATAGGCATTATTCAGAGAATCAACTACGCTGTCCATTGGGCCTGCTTGTGTTAAACAAATGAATTCTAAGATTCTAGTAACGACAGATCCTAACACCAATGGAATTAAAGCTCGAGAACTGTAGCTACTAATATCACAAGCTATTTGTCTCTTATCCTGATATTATATTCGTATGCAAGACTACAATATCACTATGAAACACAGCACAGTATGAATTGTCTATCAAAAAGAGAAGGTGGTAAGAGAAACACTGCTATAGCAAGCACCCTATAAACATATATTATTCACAAATAAGCTTTCTTTCTTGTATTCGCCTCCTCCAAACTAAGTTTCTACAACTTCTCAAATTCTAAACCTGTTCATAACAAGTGGATTTCAAAAAGGCTAATTTCATATTTTCTTCAGTACCTAATTAGGTTAGTACCCATGGTAGCATAGTAATCACAACCTTGAGTTGGGAAAGCATTAACTTGAATCTTTGTTAACATATTGTCCATACCCAGCTCAACTCTAGCTACACCATCTTAGAACAATCAACTCCGTGTTTCAAATAAGTTTCAACAACCAAAGGTTTAATCAACCAAGCAGTACTATGATTAAGTATTATTTATTGTTTTATATAATATTAATAGCATATCCTACCCATACATGCATAATCAAACAAATATCTTTATGTATTCAATTATATACACTGATATATCACTTTATTAAAAGCATTAAAGAGAGTAAAACTGCATCAAATGAAGAAAGTAAAGTATGATATGGTAAAATGAAGTAAGACTTTTAAGTGGTAAGATGCTACAACATTTAAAAGAAATGTATGGAATTTCAACAAATAGACAAAACGAACTGCCTTTGCGTTTCTTCTGAATTCAAGATTCACACAAATTGGATGAGTATAATCTGACTATTTTCAAAATATAAACTTTAGAGGAATGAAGAGGATACCTCGCCAGCATTTACTTTAAGGATGTGAGGTGTGAAATTGGCACCAACTGAGTCTGCAATCTGATCACCTATAACATATGTAGGAAGATTATTTGGTAGACAAAGTAAGAGAAGAGAATGTAAATTTCATTGTGGAAGCTACTTTTCACAAAAAAAAAAAAATCCACTTTGATTTCGTTATGTAAAAGCAAACAATGGAATAAAAAAGGTCAGAGATAATTTATTAGATCCACTTTCAATCCGACATGATATATGTCCAGGGAAATAAGCTATATTGACCAATAGTTAGTTCTCAATCCGACACTTGGGTCAATTGATCCTGTATATAATCAAGATTAACTGTCCTCACTACTTGATAAGTTTCTATTTAGCAGATAACTAAATGTTATACATCATGCCATTATAAGTTGGAGATCATAATATATCATACAAATTTACCAGAACCAAATCTCATCAGCATAACTACCATTTATATGATTTTTCACTAAAATTGTCAAAATAATTATGTAATTTACACACCATGTTCTAAACCTCATCTATACCATGATATGGTAGAGGTAAAACAATAATCAAAATATCAAACACATTGTTACCCTGATTCCAAAGATATCATTACGCTAGATTTATCCTCATGTTCCATTATCATTGACCAAATGCATAATGTAGTGAAACAGCTATGCTATGCTTCATCCATTCAAAAACTCGCCCAGAAAATTCAGAGGCCCACAGCTAAATCTAAAAAAATGTTATGAACCAGTAATATCTTCAGATATAGTAAATAATAGGGTTAGAAACATTTTTTCCCAAATCAGAGGGTGAGATTCACAGCGAAATGATAGGGTTAGCGACATTTTTCCCAAATCAAAGAAAAAAAAGAAAAGAAAACAACAACAGAACAGCCGCAAAAAAGATGTTATTTACCTTTATAAATTTGAAAAGGCAGCGAAATGAAGGAAAAGGCAAGAGGGTTTTAGATAACGAGGAAAAGGCGAGAATGATAGAGGTTGACCGTGAAATGAAGTAAAAGGGTTTGAGAGAATAAGCAAAAGGCGAGAATGAGAGGTCTGGAACTTCGAGAGTGAATAAGGGTTAGGGTTTCACGAGATTTCAAAATCTGAATCACAGAATTGAAGGAAAAGGTAGCAAATAACTGTCAATATAATACATAACACATGTAATTTGGTTATTAACATTAAATTTTACATCTTGATTTTATCATAGTTATATGCTATTTGATTAACTAAAATGTTATATAACATTAAAACACTATTGATTCCTCTCTTTGTTTAGCTTTATTTTTTCTTTTAAAATATTTATATCTGTGAAAGTAATAATTATTTTTGTTAATTAAGATGAAGATGAGTGGATCAGTTTCAAAACACAGGCCAGATATATGTTTAAATAGAGGGAGTTGTGTTTGTAGGAACATTGACTTAGAATGGTAATACCATTGAATTGATATCAGAACAAACACATGAAACAAACCATTGCTTCCATATAAACCAATCTACAACTCTCTCTGGTGCTAAGTTAATGATGTGATAAGAGATTGAGCCAACAAAATATATAATGGACTTATTATTATGGTACGAGGGTTTTGGTTAAGAAATACTTACTTCTTAATATTATAATAGGACTTATCAATTTTTAAATTTTATAATTTGAAAATATATTTTGAATTTCACATTTTAAAATATATCTTCAAAATCTGAAAACTTTTGAAATATATTATAAGTTGTATGATGTAGACTATATTTTTGAATTTTTTATTTTAAATTATACAATTTAAAATATATTTATAAATTACATAAAAATCTATTTCAAATTATATAGTTTAAAATAAATTTTCAAATTGTAAAATGTAAAACATTTTTGAATTAATAATAATTTAAGCTTTTCATACACATCTAAACATGCACTTCCAAACTAGAACAAAATAAAAAGACCTAATAGTCTTAACAAAAATTAATTTTATAATGCTAATATTTTGTTAAAATGTATTCAAATAATAAGGAAATACATTTCATATTTTTATTATAATTATAATTCAAATTTCTGTAAATATCATATACATAAATTTAATTCTCTTATTAGAATAATCAAAACAAGTCCTAAATTGTTGAATATTTAAGAAACTGTCAATTTCATTATTAAAAGAAAAGAACTATTATGTAAATTTTTAAATTCATTTCATTAATATTACAATTTAATAAGAAAATTGTCTAATAAAAAAACTAACGGTAAGACATAATTAGTGCACTTTCAACAAATTCAAATATTAAATTAGAAATTTTATTCACCATTCAAATGATTTAATTTACAAAAAAATAAAGTAACAAATAAGAACTTAAATTTCTAAATTAAGCAAATTAATTGAAGCAATCAGAAAATTAAAGAATTAGATTCAATCAAAACACCAAGGAGAAATATAATTAAAAAATTAATTATAAAAAAACTTTAAAGCCAACTAAAGTATATTCTTTACTAACAGTAAACATATATCTCCATAACTGCGGCTATTCTGCTTCTGCTTTTATTTGTTCTTTTAACATCTAAAATAATTCTTTAAGTGGCCTGAATTTACATTGTTACACGCTGAAAATTTAACAAGCTACAGGGTTGATACATCACCCATGTTTCCACACAACTTGCAACCCTCTTGGGATATCGTTAAAAAAATTACATGAGGTATTTTGGTATCCTTTTAAACCAGAATGTACACTATATTTTGAAAACCTCCAGATCCTGATGTGAGTTTGACAAGGTTTAGAAATCTCTAATTTCAATGCTAGCTTCTGCTAAGGTGAGGCTCTCATCATTCTCATTCAACAAATAATCACAATATTCCAAAAGCATATCTGCAACGGGAGGAATTCCCGGATTTCTCCCGTCGTTATATTTATGTGCATTGTAAGTAATCTGCCAGACGTCATGCCTGAAATCTTCTCGGCTCTTGTACTCCATGTTCCGTACTTTCTCCCTGATTCTGGAAAGATCCATAGGCGTATCTATAATGTCCAGGTAGTCAGGAGCCTCTTTCTTCGATACCGGCTTCACGAAAAGATAGGACAGCTCGTACCTATCTTTCACAATGGTATCCACAATGCTCTCCAAGATATTTGCCAAACCAACCTTCAGAAAGAAATTCAATTAAACATACAAGTCAAACCATGTGAAACAAACTAACAACGCTACAAAAACATAGTACCAAACACTAGCACCGCAGACATACCAAATACTTCAAAACTATTTGTTACCAAATCATATAACATAGTTTTACTTACACAAATCATAAACACAACCGAGTGGCATTCTTTCTTCTGGGCATTTGCATATATTATTCACAAAAATAGTGTTCTTCCAAATCCTAATAAAAAATGCCCAATATTCTACTGTCAAGAAAAGTAGAAAAAATTAAAAAATGGGACTGCTCGAAAAGAAAACTTGGTCAGAAGGTCTCTGTGAAGGGGTGAAGGCTATATACCCTGTACGAGAGGTTTCCCTGCATCGACCTAGATGACATCCCTAATCTATATCATTATGACTTTCATTCTGCAGAACCTAAAGGTAACTTGAAGCTTAATTTGAACTAGTAAAGAAAAAAAAAATAAAATCAGGCTGCTAGCATTGGAGAATTCCAATTGTAGACAAAAATATTGAATCCAAAAGAAAACTAATAACGGAATGAATTTGGCTCCAGGAGTGTTTTCTTCCAGTCAATAGTATTTGTCAACTTTCCTCCGCTGCTGAACATATATCAGCACTTCCATGTCGCAAATGACTAAGTATCTATCTATTGCTAATCTGCTTCCTACTTAATATGTATGAATATGCAATACATGCAAATAAAATAACCACTAAATAACAAACATAGAAATGTACCTCTCCCCCTCCCCCTCTTCGGCGTTTTGTTGGCGGCATATAATCTGCATTAAGCTTTCCTAACTCAGCAACAGATCTCCTTTTTCCACTCCTGTCTCTTTCTGGCATTCTCTTATCATGTCTTCTTGCTCTGGGATCATCTAAATACTCATCTCTTAAATCAGGCTTTTTCTTCTTCTTTTTCTTCTTAGCCTTTTGCCGTTCTTCCTCCTCCCTCTCTCTTCTGATATCTTCTTCAAATCTTTTTATTTCGTCTAACCTCTCTTGCTCTTTGAGCATCCTCATTTCTTCTTTGTGATGCCTCCTTGCTCTGTCTTCTTCTCGAAGCCTTGCATCATTTCTTCGTTTCTCTTGCTCTTCCCACCATCTTCTGTCCTCTTTATGGTTCCATTTTGGAAAACCTCCACTTCCATACACGGTATCCTGTTTATTTTGTTTCTCAAAATTCGACAATTCAACAATTCTCTTAGTCTTTCTATGTTGATGTCCTGTGTTTCCAACAGGACTGTCCAGTTCCACATCAATAACCTCCTTTGTATGTTTTATAACAATCCTTTTGTGACTTTGCTCCTTATCTATTTCTGTTGGTGGTCGTATTTTAATTGGTAACTTGTGATAATCAACCTGACCTCTGCCTGCGTCAGTTGGAGGCCCTCTACCTGAATCAGCAGGAGGCCCTCTACTTGATTCAGTAGGAGGACGTATAACAACAGCATGCTTACGAGATTCAGCCTGTGTATCATCTGGTTTCACTTTTTTGGGAATAATTATCTTATTAACCTTAGCAGACTTTGCAGTTTCTGAGTCCGAAGTGACTGGCTTGTCAGAATTTTGCAGGGTCTCTGTTACAGGTTTATCAGAAGATTTCTCTGTGGAGCCGCATTTGAATTTCACTGGAATTTTTGCCGAATTGTCAACAGGAGTAATCCTTGTGGTGCTTTTTGAAATTGACTTTTTGGAGGGACCTTTAGCCTGGGAGTGACTAGAGGGGTCCACAAATATGGGTTTCCCAGATGATTTTTCCACATCTGCAGATTCAAGTTGAGTTTCAAGATCTTCACCATATTTTGGACAGTTCTTGTTTGTTCGCATATGCCCAGCCTGGCTCCTCAACGAAATAATTAGAATACAATATTGAACAATGGTAAGATCACACTTTGTTTTCAAAATACACTTCCGTAGTTACAATTTACCTTAATATCCACAAATGCGAATTTAAAAAACCCCTTTTAGCAACATTCATTAAAAGGCATCGAACCGTAAGCAACGTGTAATAAACTAATTTTGAGGTTTATGTAAATAGACTGTAAAGCCATGAAGCATCTAGTCATATACAGGCAATCGACAGGACAGGACACTGAGACAATACTTATGTCCAAAATATTTTACGCAGGAGGCTACCATTATACACACACAATCAACATGACGAAAATCTAAATTGAGAATTAAGATTATATAATTCATATTCTCAAAAGAAGCTTTCACAGTTTTCATACAATCATGATATAATAATGATGACCCTCCCAGATGGAATACTAAGAAACATACATAAACAACTCAAGATACACACACCTGACCACATGCTCCACAAACAAAAGTTTCCCTTGATGGTTTTTTCTCCTTAAACACCTGGTTCTGCATACATAAATCAGAGATAATTTCAGGAAGCAGAGTAAAATTTGAAAATATTATTACAATCTACCTGAAAGAATGCAATACAATCTCCCTGAAAGAATGCAAACACAACTCAGACAATCACATACAGAGTTCAACAAACTTTTAGCACATCTGCGAAACACAATAATGTATTGCAATACGAACAAGTATCAAGAAGACTATTTCAATGTATTTAATTCCATTCTAGCAATTACTGATAAATGTGGTAAATAGTTGCAGACAAGAACAGTCCTAATTTCACAATAATGCGATGGAAAGAAATGCAATTACTACAATGTGCAATTTGGATCTGACCTTAATGGTCAAGTTCCCTTTATCAGTTGGCCTAAGGTTGATCCCAGGTTATTAAAATCAAGAGAAGAAAAGAATTTTATGGCACAAAAATCTAAATAAAAATACATGCAGCAGTTACAAACTCAAATTGATGTTAGAATTCGAAATATGAGTAGAAAATATTTTTATAACACATACAACTAAAAGACTAAGCAAAAAACCTACAAGAAAACAGTCAAAACTTTGATACAGCCATGAAAAAACCTGTTGCTTTTTACATAAACTCAACCACTTAAAATGGTTTATCTACGAGGAAAAAAGAGTGATGAAACAGATTAAAGTTAATCACTTACCTTAATTCCTTCTCCCATATTCAATTTGATTTTTTTATTGGGAAGAGAAATAGGTGTAATATCATTCTTTTTGGCTTTATTCACCTTCAGTGATTTGCTTTTTTTGGCACCAAAGTTTTCCTCCTGCCAAAACCATGAAATAAACCTCATTTATAGATAATTAAGTCTTTACATATTTATGATCAGCTCTTTCATATAAATTGTGAAATAAATGTTTAAACAATGCAAATGAAACAACAATGTAAATAAATGATCTACCTCCCTATGATCTGTAATCGCATCTTCTTTCAAGGGATTATTTCCATCTAATTGTAAACTATTTGTTATTTGCTTAACTTGTTCAGCATTATCAAACACAAATTTTGATTGCATCTTTGATACCAATCTCGTTTCTTCCCCCTTTACTTTAGTTTTCTTCTTTTTCTTCCTATCAGCTTCATCATCTGCATAAATTATCACCCAAAACAAAACAAAAGGGGTCAAATATGACAAGAAGCATCTGAGCTCAATTTCAAAAGGTTGATTCAATTAACAATCTTCCTTACATTATTAGAACAGCCCTAAAAACATCAGCTTTGGTACATTCAGTACTAAAATATATATGGTAATTATACTTCAATGATCAACAAGATATCATACCATCCATAAGCAACCTGCACAATTCAGCAGCCTCAGCTGCTTCATCTTCTATTTCCTCTTCAGCCTGAGCCAAAGTTGGGTGTCTTCTCATTTTAAGACCCTTAACACCATCTCCCTTGTCACGTTTTAAGTCATTTGTACCCTCTTCTCCCTCTTCACACTCCTCAGCATCAAGTAAATTTTCCAGATCACCGGCAAAAGAATCCAGATCACTATTACCTTCCGAATCACTCTCATTCTCATCAGCATTTACAGCTGACAGACTCTGAACCTGTCGATCCCAAATCTCCTGGCATTTTTCTCTAGTCTGCTGCTGTAACTGAAGAAAGGACATTCGCTGGCCACGAGCATATTTGCTGATAGTTGTTGGATCAACCTTAACCCCAGATGCAGCTTGCTCACTTGAAAGTTTACGTATCATAGCAATGCGATGCCACCTGGTTTGTTTTGCAATGACTTCCTCAGGAACATTGAACTTAAGAAGAACCTGGATAAAAGCACAAGTGAGATTAAACACAGGAATGGTACATATTAAACATACAATGCTCTTCCATCACTATAATTGCTGTCAGAAGTAGACACTAATAAGGCCAAACCAGCCAAATGGAGTTGTGGAAAATTAATTTGCTGCTTAAGCAATTATGGCTATTTTGGAATTTTATTATGTCACATGATATTGTACAACAAATTAAACACCGTGATTCCCATTGCTTAGGCCTAGGATATGATTAGATGGAAGAAGACTTAAGTAGTTACTTAACCATTGAAGATGCTTATTTACGTATTCATCATTCTAAACCACAGGTTTCTTGGGGAAAAAGAAGTTGGAGCAAAGTCATTCTTCCTTCTAAACATTCATCCTATGGAGATTGTTACATATAGTCCTCATTGTTATAACGGTTTTGAAAATGCAAATCATCACTTTTTTAAATTGTCCTTTTCCAGTTATATTAAGAACTTGGCTTCAAAGCACCAAGGATCAGCAGCTGCACACTTCAACAATTAAGACACTTATACATCCCAATAGGAATTGGAGTAATTTGCTGGCAGCAGTCATGCTATCTGCTGTCACTCATACAGTAGCAGAAATTTGTAAAAGCGTAAACAAGATTAAATTTGAGGAGCTTCAAATACAGTACCAACATATTAAGAATAGAATTTCACAGCTGCAAATCTTTCTGGATCGGTAGTTGCGGATTATATGAAATCTAATTGAGTTTAAAATTCTTATGCTGTTACTTGCAGGTCAAGGAAAGCAATTAATATTATTCCACTGGGTTGGTATACTCAGGATGTAGTTTCAATGTGTGATACAGATAGAGCTTAAACTAGTTATGGCAACAAAGCAGCATGTGAGAACATGGGTTGCTTAGCAAAATTTTATACAAGCAAATTCAACTTTGGAAGCTAAACTCGTGGGTGTTATTCAGGCTACCGATATCACTAAAAGAGATTGGAGAGCTCATTGGGTTGAGACAAATTCTTTACTTACTGCAAAAGCTTTCTCTTATAGTTCTCTAGTTCCTTGGAAATTACGGAAGCAATGGAATAATGCTTTGGAGTCTATAGGGTATACAATTTAGCTTTTCATACATTTTTAGAGAGGGTAATAGGTGTGCAGATAGTTTAGCTGCTTATGTCAAGTTTAGTTTTTAATTGGGGGATGGAGAGCCTCCATGCCGTCTTTATTTTGGTAGTGATAGATGTGCTCTCCCACATTAAAGATTTTCTTAGTGGATTCAAGACATTTTACTCGAACACAGATCAAAACATTTTACTGCACTAATTTTCTTTTTTGAGGTGCAGTTTGTCTCAGTTCAATACAAAAACAAACTTATCCATTAATATCAGCTTTATTCATAACACAATTGAGTACAACATGAGAAAAAAAATATTTTGCTGCAATAATTTTCATATTTGAAGTGCAGCTTGAAAATCAGTTTATTACAAATTAGTACAATATGTCAGAAAAAGTTCACCTGCCAGAAAGAAAAGTCTTTTTAACATCAAGCTCTATAGCTTACAATAAAAGCATATAAAATTCAGAACAGATCACCAAAATACCACACACCTCTCGTGCGGCCTCCATGCTTAATCTACGGAGATCAGCATCTGTACCAGTAACAGTAGAGCCTCCACGGTTAGCAGCTGCTTTCTTCTTCACCATTGCACTAGACACTGGTGCCTTTGGAGGTGCCCGAGCATAGCTGAAACCCATACCACGACCAGATGGATCACCAACACCGGTAATTTCCATACGTTCAATATTTTCCTTACCCTGCCGAAAAGAATCCCACCAAAGTAAAATAAATAATTACAGCAAACTATGAATACAACAATTGTAAATGGAAGCATGAATTCCATTGCTGCATGTTTCTAAACTCAAGTATAACATTCATTTCCACTTGTATTCAAATTTTACTAGATTCATATCACACGCAACAAATGGAAGAATTGCAGCCATTCTAGACAACTTAAGGATGCAGAACAAATATCTTTCAGGCAAGTCTCTTTGTACAAATGTCAAGAAGCAAAAGACCATCTTATCAACATAACAGTTTCACAGCTTACGAGGTCACATTTATAGCATACTACAGCGAACTTATAAGGGATGGGGAAGCAAAGTGGATAAGTAAAATGTTTATCCTTCTGCAAAACATAACTGTATTCATTTAATCCTTTAGTTAGCACTCCGACCTATCTTACTAAATCTTTAAGAGTCAATTAAGTTCATCTACTTCAAAAATTAAGAAAATTTGATCCTTCAATTTTCATCTACCATAAACCCTAAAGTAGTAATTTCCCATCCAAATAGCAAAAGTCTTAACATGCCAACATTAAGCTCAGTTAAAGACCAAATCTTAGATTACTTTTTAATCAAACATTTGATGGCTTATAATATAATTAGGATTTGAAATAATTTTAAGAATTTAGAAGTCATAAATTTAGTGAAATTTTGATCAAATTTGAAGAAATTAATGAGATTTGAGATTATTCATGAATTGAAGAATTTCATAAGATTTTATTCATTTTGGGTGAAATTTGAAGTTTTAATTGGCGAGTTTTGAACTAAAAAAGGTTTAAAATAATTCCAAACAATTACTAAGTAGAAAATTGGAATTTGAGGTGTTTGGTAGCAGAAAGTTGATAGCAGAATGCCTTTTGCTTCATCTTAAACAGAGGACTTAATGGGCTTGGAAAAAACAACTCTTGGGACCAAAATTCACGAAGTCTAAACTTAATGTAATGAAGTCTATTTTAAAATATTCTTTGATTAAGAATTATCAGGCACTGGCACAAGATTTTTTGTGAAAAAAAATAGCATGTTTTCCATGTTTCAAATTCTTGTATAAAATAATAAACAAATAGTGAAAACGTATGAATGACCTAACCAAGTCAGTAAATAACTCATGTAAAACTTATAAGCTTACGTCCAAAAAAACATACCAACAATAAGATCATTGCATATAGTAGTCAGTGCACCCTCGACAGTCAAGTCATCTATTCTTTCTTTAAATTTTCCTGCCCTAATTTCCTTTTACTTTTTAATCCCCACTTTCACTTCTACCCAAAAATAATGATGTTAACAAATTTTTAACACATAACTAGGATAGATGCCAATGCCAAATAAACTGAAAGTCGGATTTAACATAGATCACCTGGCTTGTACAAGCAACAAAATTGCTACTCAAGTTCCAAGGAGTAATCTGTAGTTCCCTCTCAATGTGTGATGCAGCAGCCAATGCTATTGCTTCATCAGGAAGCCGACTCATTGCAGATGAAATATTCGTAGGGTGTGTTTCAGTTATTCCTAAATGTTTCAGCCGGTAGAGGCCTGCTTGCATGCTTTCATATGCACAAACCTAAAACAATTTAAAATAAATATGAGACAAAGAAGGAATATTATTAAATGGAGCAATATAACAGGATACATCAACAGCAAAGAAACAATAAGGCCAAAGCACCCAATTTGGAATCAATATTGACACAGTTAATTCACTTTATCCCAAGCTAAGCAACATGAAGATTATACACCACCAAATCATAAAAGCAATACAAGGCCACCATAAATAACCACATTGAGCACCCAATAAAATGCATTGTTATTTAATGAAGCCTCATTTTTCCAACAACCCAAAAGCACAGTATGAATCAAAAGAAGTCTACAAATCATGCAGTTCAGAGATTAAGTTTTAGAAAACAGGCTCCAAACCTCCACAGCATGTTTTAAATGACATTTTTTTTCTATTAATAGTATGTTTCAACAGAAAGATATGTCTTAAATTATAAATAAAAAAAATGAATGTCATATGATATAACTCACAAGTTCTGGCGGAACCATTTTTCTCAATTCATCCTCTGACCACATGCGAAAATTTCTCTTTTTGACCAAAATTGACTGTCCATTTGCTCCCCTCTGCAGTAAAAGATAACTTTTAGGAATACAGATAACATAATAAAAATAAACAAAATTAAGATTGTAATTCCAATATAAAACAATTTTGCAAAAATCTTCATTTTTATCTTTTTATGAAAATATAAGGGTTAGTTTCGTTGCAGAAAATATTTCCTATTTTCATAAATAATCACAAAAATTTCACCTTGTTTTACTTTATTTCTTGTTTTCAAAAAATCCGTACATATAACAATGAAAAGAATTGTTATTTTACTGTTTCTACACAAATCTTTGAAAACCAAAAAGAAAACAGAGAAAAGAATATCACTTTTGTAATTCTTTGTGAAAACAAGAAATGAAACAGAACACATTGTCATAAACCAAACAAGCCCTAAGGACTGCTGTTAAGCATCCATTTCTTATAAATTGCTTAGAGCATCGGAAGCTTTGTGACACCCTTATACCTGTAAATTTGCATACTCCTTGATTTTCTTACGGAATGATGCTTCAGATTGGTAAGGAAATTGTGAGAGAAATTCATCAACACGGATATAAGGAGGCAAGTGCCGCTTCTCTGCTGCTTGAAATTCACGGCACATGTGTACCAATAGCCTGTTCATCATGTAAGTCTGAAGATTTTTACTTCCCGGTGAGAATACCTCCATGAGTGGCTCCTGGAAAGAGTAATTTAGAAACAAATTAGCACAAATCACAAATATAAATTGTACTTTTTATTCCTTCCATTGTGATATTCTCAGAGACAAAGATTTGGATTTGATAAGCAAATTGCAGTATCAAACAAGGAGAAGTTAATCAATATTAACAAGACATTATGAGTATGACTGCTCAAAACATCGCATTTACCAAATGGAAACTCAGATTCCAAATCATTAAAAGACAGTTAACTCCAAAAAAGCACAAAACAAGAATCTACCAACCTGCTGTCCGACAACATTAATTTTATCAATGCGCCTTAATGATAGCTTTCCCTTGGATGAACGAACCAGTAGGTAGTCAGTTAGTGGAACTTTATGAGGAAATATGGGTGCTCTATACATATTTGTCTCTAGTGATGACTGAAAGCAACCAGGTTTCAAATCCCCAAGGAAAGGAGATTTATCAGCAGGATCCAGAGAAATAATGTGCCCCAAGCTACTATCTGTGTTGCGTAGTAAAGAGCCAGATTGGTCATCTGGAGAGCTTTTTTGATAGTATGTACAAAGTCTTGCACCCATTCCAACATTGCTCAAAAGTAAAGGTCTTTCTTCACAATACCTACAAAAAGAACATATTCAATCCCGTTAGAAACATAGAAACTTCAAAGAAAAGGCGTGAAAGAGAGAATTTATTATTGTATTGATCAAGGAGTACAAACTGGAATTTATAATGTGTACATTCAGTTACAAAAATAGTTACTGACAGTTGGCATTAGTAACCTAAGTTACCATCCAACAACTAACATCGTACAAAAAAAAAATGTTAACAACTAAGTACCAACAGTGCAGTTGAAAACTGAACTGTAAAATAACTAAAATGAATGAAATTCTCAGAATCCTAAAGGGGTATCCTCAATCCTCATTCATTTCTAAAAGAGATACAAAATAAAAAGAGTATCCCCATTGCAGGCAACAAATTAAAAAAAAAAAGTTAAAGTCAACCGCTAAAACAAGATTTCTCTTAATAGGATAGAGTTGAAGTCATTAGAACATGCTTGACAAGCACAAAAAATATAAATTGCAATAATTTCTTTCAGACGAGTATTAACTAAAGCGCAGAAACGTTCAGAAGGCAGAAACTGAATGAGCAGAATTTTATTGTCTAAGGGACTCCGTCTCAACAACTGAGCCAATACCCAATTCACAAAATGCTAACAAAATTAATGAATACTTCTACCCTTCTTTACCATTTATATAATCATATCTAATTTCTCTTATATCTAACGTCATGGTACCATCCCAGTCTTACCTAAATTTCAATCAAGGAAGAAATATAAACATATGGAATTACATAACATGCAAAGTAAGAAGTTGGAGGGCCGTTCAGTAAAATAAACAGATACTTCCAAAATTTAGTCACCCAAAGTCAACAGTCCAGAACTTCTTCAAAAGAAAATCCAAATGGAAACGGATAAATCACCGGACAAAAAGACATGCATTTAGCATCAGTAATATGTTATAACGAAAGCTGAGTAGTTTCAACTATCAGGCACAGACAAGTTTTTCTGGCTTACTGCTTTAGGAGAATTTAAGATACAAAGGATGTTATTACTTATTAACCAAAACGGCAGGGTACCTCAGAAAGTACATTGAATATATCAACCATCTCAATATATATATATATATATATATATATATTGTAATATATCTAAGTTAATATTAATTCAGTGCTTCATTTTCTTTTATCTCTCCCTTGTCTAATAGCAGGATAGAAGTTTCAAGTCACTTACTCCATCAGAAAAACATGTCCGTCCTTTACAGACAGATCAGACTTTTTCTTGAATGCCCCAGGAGGACGCAAGGACTTGTTCTCACCAGGAACCCTCTGTGCTTTTGGCCACAAATGTATCTTTAAACGCACAAGATGTAACAAGGAGTTTGGTCGAACATTTTGTTCAGCAAGTGCCTTCTGATTGTCAAGCTCCCTTCCTAAATAAAATATTTTCACTGTTTCCGATGCCTTAAAATCTACAAAAAAAATCTGAGATCAATCATACAGAAGTGTAGAAAGTACACTGAAATCAAGAATAAACTTGCAGCCTAATTACGACTCTAAATCCACTACAGAAATAACAAATTTTATCATAGAAGGAAAAACTCACAACCTAGCTTTTTGGAAGCTTTTGCTTTAACAGTAGAGAGAGTTTCTTCAGAATCGACATGCAATTTACTCCCCTTGCCACCCAAACTCTTTATAATAATCTTCATGGGTCCTTGTGTTGGCAATTTGCCTTGTTGTTTAACAGCCACCTCATTGTCATGGGGATACCATAATGCTTTTGGCCGGTGAAAATTTGCAATATCTTTACTGCAAAAAGTTGGTAAGATTATAATGACAGAAAATCTACAATGCACATGTAGACAATAGATATTAAAGCGCCATATAAATTAAAGAACTGACATGACTCATCTATACACAAATCAACAACGATTTTGCAAGAAGTTGAACATAAGAAAGCTCAGCATTGTTATAGGCAACCAACAGATCAACAAATGGAAGAGTCTAATGGTGACTGATTAGGAGCTAATATAGAAACAGTGAGCTAGGTTCCAACTTTAAATGCAATGAGCCATTCTCTAACAAAAGCATTGGTGTCAAGCTCTGCTGATAAGAAGAAAAATGGGTGCCAAGGTTTTGCGATATATTTTCTGAAGCACAGGTCAAAATGGAAAGAATCAATCTTTCTATCTGCCACAGGCTGTAACTGGTGGAAATCCTCTGAAGCTCCATGATACAGATATTTCTCCAGTTGCTACCATGGAGGTTTGACCATAGATGAGGAGTTATGTTAATGGATGTAAAATAAGTTATGGAGTAAAATGATGAGAGTGCATGTATGCACCATTTTAGGGTGGAGAATGAGACAAGTTCTGTTAAGTATACAGAGAGGGCTTTAGTTGCATGAATTGTTCAGGGAAAAAAAGAACTGAACTGCATACTTGCATTTATATTAAGTGAATCAGTGTGTGAAATGAGATCCATTGAATTGGTAGACAATGAAAAATCATAAACAACGAGAAACCTACGAGAAGATAATGACTCTAGTAACTTGTCCACAAATCATGGACTCTGTCCATTTAAGTGTACAACAAAAGTTCACCTACACTGAGACAGATGAACAAACAATTTTTTCCAAAAGAACCTGGTTTGAGAAAAACTCTCGGCTGAAGTTATATTATTCAAGAATAGTGCATAGAGGCAAGAAAATAGAAAACCCAAAATATTTGGAGATATGATGCTCTCATCATATTGGGTATCTAGTAGCCTAATCATCAAGCAAGCTTGAATGTAAGATTTTACCAGAAGTTCATCTTAAAAAACATATACAGACCAAAAATGCTACATCCTCCAAACAAATAAATTCTTACTTGCTCAACTTCAATTTCGTTGTCTGCAGCTTCAGTGCAGGTTGAGAGTGGAAAACTTTGACACCATGAGCTGAGCGTTTTTTGGAATTTGATTTCAATTGCTGAGAAGTTTTACGATTTGAATAATGTTTGTCATTAGAAACATATCGCCATCCATATTGACTTCCATGTCCTGGTAGTTCAGAAGAGTCCCCACTGCTTGATTTTAAAGATCGAGTTAAAATTATAGCCCCGGCATGAAGGCGAAGATGTGCACCATCCTTGCTATCCAAAACTTCAAAGTGCATTTGATCATCCTGAAGATCAAAGATTAGCTTTGGTTTCACCATAGGCTGATCAAGCTCCTCCCATATTATCTCGTCTAACCAGGAACCCTCCATCATGTCTCTGTTATGTGATATAGCCTTGTTAAAACGTGTAACTTTACCACTGTGATTATGCTTAGATATCTCCCCCTCTTTTCCATCTGCAAGACTAGAACTATCCACTTCAGATCTGGATTCTAACCTTAAAAGTTGGGGGTGAAATAGACTTCTAGATATTAGATTGGTTTTAGCTCCAGAAGAATCCCTTGAGCCAAAGGCCTCCAACGAGACAGGAGAGCTGAGCAAGTCATTATGATCTTTATCTTCCAGTATCTTGTGAGGCTCGATCTGAATATTCTGGACCCCACTTTCAATTTCTATTTCACTGCCACCAGAAACTCCCAACTCAGGTCCAGAAACTTCACAGCTTTCAATATTATTATTACTTGGAACAGGAGAATTGCCCCAAATGATTTCATCTTCCCAGTCTTGTTGATCAAGAGGATAAAAGTTGGTCCATATGAAAGGATGATCATTCCAGGAAAGGTCTTCTTCAAAATCCCCTTTCATTGGTTCAGCACTATGACACGTGTCCCTTGATTGATGATCATCTTTCCTGGCCACTGAGGGCTCCGCATGAAGAAACCCAAATTTTGGAAACTCCAAGTCAACATCGTTGCTTTCTGATACATCATTATGAACTACAGAAACTTGTTTAGTATGTGAGAGACTCTGGGAGGAGCCCTTGAGGAATTCCTCTTCATCCTCTTCTGCAAAATCATCAGTAAAATCCAAAGACTTGTATCTATCTGTAAAAACGATAGGTAAAAGGCCAATTAGAACAGAAGGTCTACAGACAAACACATAGCATTCACTTTGTCATTCAAATCTCACCACTGGCAGCCCTAAATTTCACTCCCATACTGTACAAACTGATCAGCAACAATTTTAATTTTTTAATCATATCTCTTCTAGAAGATTTAATGGACTCTGACACATCAAAACAAAATTCAGATAAACATTTTCAATCTCCAATTACCCCTAGGAATAGGTTGCCGATGTTCTCTCTTTTCTCCCTTTCTGAGAGGTTCATGAATGCCAAAGATTTCAGAAAAGCGTAAAATTGCCACACCATCTTCCACATATAAAACAGGCAATGGCATAGCCATAGACCTTTTCTGAACTTCAGGCCCTTCCTGTTTGTTTCATCAATTAAGACATTAATATGTCAATAGAAAGTCAAACATAATCTTTCATAATCCTATCAACAATAATTATCATCAACGTTGGAGAAAAAATATATTAGTGTAAGCATTACTAATCGGCTGGGCTTATAGAAGGGTACTACATTTGGTATGCATCGCAGTTAATATTAAATACGCACACATGGAGCCAAGCTTGGCATCAAGTTGATGCATACATCGTGGGAAATCCTTTTACTATTCGCCACCCCACTTTAGCCCTTTACAATTAATTAAGCACCAAACTGAAATGCCATCCTATTTGTGTGTTTCTAAATTGCATCAAGTAGTAAACAGGCCAGTAAAACCACCATTTCAAAACAAGGTCAAGAGTTATGTGCAAGTATGCATGATTCGAGTAGCAACTCTTCAAAAACTTAAAACTGTTTGGCACAGGCTTATATCTCTGCTTGTCCCATGTCACCAATACAACAACCAACTTTTCCCACTAGGCAGGGTCGAATACAAGGAGAAACAGCACACAATGTCCCCAAGATCATTTTAGGTTTGAATTTTCTGTCCGTTTCGATTATATTATTTGGTATTCAAAACAACTTCTTATTTAACTTTACAGATTAATATTTTCATTTTCTTTTGGGGTGAGGGTGAGGGGAGGAGTTGAGGTCACTATGGGGGAGCTATGTTTCCCTAAAATTAATCAAAACCAAAAGGGGACAAAACTATGAAGAATGAGGATGATAAGGTGACAATGGCTAAGGATTGAATTCCTTAGCATGTGCTCATTGGCTCAAGCCACACAACTATACACACACACACAAAGGATTACCATTCACATCGATGTAGTAAGTTTGAGTACTGCGTAAACTAATGCAGTATATGCACTCGTTGAGTAGGCAGCTTCAGGTAAAAAATTACTTATGATATCTGACGTTAATTCTCTCTTTGGACAAGTTTGGCCTCATATGAGTAGACTGATTTTAGTGATTTCCTATTTCTAACTGGTTTCCTCCTGTATAAAGGAATTTAAAAGATATATCAGGATCAATCAGTTTTCTTGATAACAGAAAATGTTCTTCTATTTACCCTGCTTATTAATCAGAAGATCAACCCTCTTTAAGCAAGTCCACACAATATCAACTAAGCCATCCATCAATTTTTTTTTTTCACCAATATAGTTGAATTACTTATATTCTCATCTGCAAGACTACAAGTAATCTAATCCAAAGTATTCATTATACAACTTCAAGGTCAAATATGGTTCAGAGTCAAAACAGTACATATATTCCCTTAATCATCAGAATAGTACAGAACTTAAACATCATTCATGAGAATTGTTAGAAGATATGAAGAATATCCAATGATATCTACATAATATCATAGAATATCTTATCTCTTCGGATTATTTTCCATATTCTTAGTTTTATGATTTATTTCCTCATTTAGCTGGGACTTCAGACTATGACTTAGTATAAGAATAAATAAAGGGATAATGCTTTATGCTTTTTACAATATTCTAACACACTATAAGAATCCAAGTCAAATATCAATCAAGGTGCATTCAATCTCTCTTATTAAACCCTATTATAATTTCAACAAGAATAAACATCAAAAGGCAAAAAATAATATATAAGAGGTAGCAAAACTGAAATATACCTCCTCAACTTTTTGTACATCAGCATTCAATTCTTCAGTCTGCAGTGAGTCAACATGTAATTCACGTTCAAGACCAATATCTTCTTTAGATGCATCTACCACACTCTCTTCCTGCTCCTCTGAAAGAAGAAAGCTAGCATATGTGAACTGCAAGATTCCAATATTAAATGAGGTACATCTACCGTTTATTAAGGGAAACAAGCATTTTTATTTTTCTTTCCAAAAATTTCCAACTTAAATCCTCACAAAATCGTCAGTTCATGAATTAAGTTGAGTTGTGCTCAAAGATAAGGTATTAAAGCTCTAGATCAAGCACAAAGCAAGTATTCTTACTATTATAATTATAGAGATAAGGTACAAATATTTTATAATCAATCATGAATATCTTTTAGACCCACGAATATCTAAATTATATATGCATTATTAGAAATGTTTTTATTTTGTAGCCTATCATATATTTATTATTAGATGATATCATCTCTCATCTATTTATTGTATTGATTCTGTTTTATCAATACTCAATATAAAACAAGATCCATGTTGTCTCATATCAACATAGTTTTGTCCCAATGCTCTCTATTTCCTATAGATTAACAAGGTATACGAAGCCTCTTGAAAACCATGTTGGCACATTGTCTCCAATGAAGAGCTTTGTTGTGAACCCTCTTTTTGGATTAGATGACTTTTCCTACAACTTCTGTACTCTGGCGACCACAAGGTCAAACACGCCCAAAGCTAATCTATACAACCATCTAAACACCAGCCAAAGACAATGTCGGATGCACCCTTGCTTGCATCCTTTCCATTCACAAATCCACCACCCTTCTTTATGGGACTAACTACCCATTTAATTTACTTTTTGCCACCCGGTTAATTAAATCTCGAGACATTATCTTTACCAACAAATGGTACCTTACAAGATCAAATATCAAGATGGAAGAATGGTGTCAGATGTGAGTCGCATAGCCTTTACCATCTCTCCGCATCAACAACTGGTTGTGCATCAGCAGCTTCTCCAATGATAATTTGTGCTCAACTAGAACATCCTGAGTGGAAAAAAATGTAATAGGCTGTACTAAGTTTAAAAAACTGTTCTAGTTTTGAGTCGTGTCAAGGTAAACACATTTATCTGTTTTCTCCATAGCATTTATAAACAAGCTTTGTCTCCTTTTTCTCTAGTTCACTCCAATATGAGGTGTCCGTTTTTGTACTGCTACTCCCTCTAGTTTTAGATATTCCGTTACCTTGACACAAAATACAACATATAAGTGGCGTAGTCTTCTCCTCATAAGTCAATTTTATAAGGTTAAGCTAGGCCTAAACTCTCTAATATGGAACTCAATTCTATACTAGATTCATTAAAAAGGTCATTCACCATGTTATATGTACCAAGCTCGATAGTTTTGTACGAGGATAGATAAATTGGGGAAAAATTAATTCTCACATCAATTAGAGACACTGTCAAAATACAATATATAAACGGGGGCAACAATCACTTTGCAAGCCAATATTGTCAGGTTGAGCTAAATCCAAACCAACTTTACACAGGTAATTGGCCAAAGTACTGTTTATACCTAAGATTTGGACAATCATTTCCTCTTGAGCAAGCTTTTGGAGTTGAACTAGGGGAGCTCATACCATTATAAATTCTAATAATTATATCGAAATTCAAGCATATTTTTGAAGTTCGAAACTTAGGCTGAGTTTGGTACTGTTTAATATTAATCAACATATAATCAAATTGAGCTAAAGTAAATTTAATACAATGACAATTTATAGCATAATCTATCAACTAATTCTCAGTAAATCAGCTAAAAAGCCAATGAACTAATATATAGGAAATTAGTTCCCGATATTGGGTAGTCGCATTCATGCACATTCAATTTCTAAATTGCATGCATCAAACAGATTTTCAACAAATCATCCACAGCTTCAGCTAGCATACCGGATGTCATTAAACCATCACATAGTGAAAAAATGTCTAACAGAAAATATATCAATCAAACAACATATACTTCCAAACCTGTCATCAGTGAAAGTGAAAGAGAACTATCTTTAAGGTGCAAATAAAGAGCCACAAAAAATTTAGTAAAAAAGTTGAAGCAATCTTATTCATGATAACAGTACATTTGTTTGGAATTCAGTTAGGTAATGAAGTTGAATTAAACTAAAGTAGAGTTAAAAAAGCAACTCATTATAGCTTTTAAACTAATTGGAGTTTGAGGTGAATTTTGTTGCCAACTAAATCTGCGAAAAAGGTGTCATATTTGTTGGTACAGTGTTCAATGAAAACTGAAAGTTAGCTTGAGTATTTCATCTGAAATCTAAACAAACCATACATCTGCCTCCAGCTAACATCTGAACAAGGGTGCCTAAAAACGCTATAGCTAGATTACAAGAATGAATCTTTCTTGCACTTTTATGAGGAGTAAAACCAACATAACAAGTAAATTCATGTTTTAAGTTAAAATCACACAAAATACAACAGCAATAACAAAGTGGTGGTGCAATTCATGTAAAAAAAAAAAAAAT
>Ga0209489_101298_pt1 | contig 50944 bp, 33 predicted proteins | sample SiratrowhiteBW_FD_187527 | JGI IMG/M metagenome (GOLD analysis project Ga0209489, IMG submission 187527) | Root nodule microbial communities of legume samples collected from California, USA - Siratro white BW (SPAdes) (version 2) | ecosystem: Host-associated > Plants > Roots > Nodule | place...
TTCGAACACCACTCATATATTCCATCCACCGTATCGCTTCTTCATAGGTGGGGAGAAGAGCCTTTTCAGCTGTTACTTTTTTTTTTTTTTTTTTTTTTTTTTTTTTTTTTTTTTTTTTTTTTTTTTCTCTATTGGTGTGCCGACCGAGAGAGAGATTCTTGGACCATGTGCTGTAATTTTTTATCACTTCAGTTTGTTTGAGAAGCTCTATCTCCATTTCTAACCTAAACAAACCAACAACTTGTACTAAAATCTTCAACGGAATTATTAATAAAGATTTAGACTTAAACTTACTTATACAAAACTATGAATTCTTAATAAATGTATTTACCTTTGAAATCTGTTTTGAGTTTATTTATAGTTGGTTGATAAAAGTATCTACCCTTTCAAAAAATATTGGTCATCAAATGCAAACTTTTAAAATGAAAATGAATGATGGTGGAACACCTTTTATGTTGTACAATTTAAATTAACAATTAGTGTTGTTGTTTTGTTCTCATGATTATTACAAAGTCATTATCACCTTTGGTTCCTCCAATGTTATGTAGGTCAATCTAATTGAAATGAATATCAATGTGACTTCAATGTTAGACAGCTGGTGCTTGTAGTCCTCCTCATGGGGTTCATAATCACGTTCGAGCACTGGAAAGCAAGTTAGCTTTGGTGGATCCACAAGAACAACAGTTCACTTTAGAATACGGAATGTTCCAAAAGAAACCGAAAGAAGTGAAGCTATCCAACCAACCATTTATCTTTTATAATTAATTTTATACTAGACAATGAAATAACTCGATTTGCTAAATTAATTGGTTGATGATCCGCTCAAAGTAAAGTCAATAATCAAACTACATCATAGAACTAATTGCAGCAACACGTTAGGTTTGTTGTAATTACACGTTTACTCTTTCATTTAAAACCATTACTTTGGCACTCTGTATTTAGTTACAAACGTTCTCCTTTAAACTATTGAAATTATTACATGAGTATCCTCTAAGTTTTGCAAACATAATATTCTTAGTTTTTGAAACTATTTGACATGCATTTCTCATTTTTTTAAAATAAGAAACATGTATCCTTTTTTTATTAATACATATTATATGATCACCTCCTATCTTTTACAAAACTAAGATACAATTTGTCTCATTTCTTTCAGTAGAACGTTAAATATGGACCACAAATGTTTAAAAAACATAAATTCTAAAAATTGGAGCCATTGTTAGAACACGTAATGATTCTAATAAACCTCACTCAAAAATACATACTACAAGCGAACAAAATGAAAAAAAAAAAGTACCAAAAAAAGAAAAGAACGTACCAAGTGTTCAAAACTTCATGAAATAATAAGTTACCCCTAGAAATATATATTTTGAAAAAAAAAAAATCTAATAAGACAATGATTCGACATTTAGGGAGATTGTTTAATGGTAAAAAAATTGTTAAAGAAAAAGTTCAATACTGTTATAGTTTTGATTAAATGTTTGTTGTAATAAAATAAGAAACATGAATAATCATTGAAAGATATTAACATATAAAAAACAACATAGGTGTTTCGTCTAACAAATGATAGAATAACTTGTGGTTTTTAATTCATTTGATAAGTAAAACCTTCATCAAATGATAAGTGCACACAAACTTTATGTTTATGTTGTATGATGGAGAACCACTTGGAGCACCACATATAGGGCCACTTTCTATGGTTAGAGGAATAGAGGAGGAAAAGGGGCTTCAAAAAACTCTTCTCTTATGGAGGGTAGAATCTTTTGTACAAGGATAGCTTTTACTTTACATAAAAAAAAAGAAGCTTAGGTGGGCTAAGTTTTCATTCTAATTGGGAGTTTTAGCCCTAAGGTGCAACCCTCCCCATTAGAGAAGTCAAAAATTAATTGATAGACTCAAAATGGAGTCAAACACAACCTACCACAAGCCCACACATATCAAGCGAGCTTTGGAGCTTATAAACACTTAGAAAATATAAGATCTGAGCAATATGGGACTTGGGACATGTGTATGTACGAAAATTGCATTGATGAAGCCAAGTCAAGACATGTAAAAGGAAGACTTGAAGATGGCTTAGTATGTTAGTGTGGGTGTGAGTTGTCTAGTTATGTTCATTCATCATAAGCCATTGGAATAAGCTCAAATGAGTTGTCTAGTTATGTTCATGCATCACAAGCCATTGTCGCAACCACAATCGCGACGGGAACGATGATCCAAAAAAAAAATCTACAATAGATAGAAAGGGATTGGTATTAAAAAAAAAAATAGAGGAGTTGCCACCGTAATTTATTATGGAAAACTATAGAAAAACCAAAGATAAGGAAATGGTTTGTGAAATCAAAATAAAAGGTTCGAAAGTGTTACGTGTAGGGAAGGTATTAGCACCCTATAACGCCCGTCCTAAAATGATACATTTAATCAAATGAGCAAAATGATTGTGGCTTGTTAAAATATTTATTTTTCCAAAAAGAAGAACGAAAATGCAAGTAAAAACAAAGAAAATATTTTTTATTTTTATTTTTGGACTTGAAAAGGATCAACCTTGCTCTAAATAGAAATTTATTTGTTGGTGTTTTGATATTTTTTAATTTTTATATTTTATATTATATTTTTTTATTTTTGAAGATTTTAATATGTTTTAGAAATTTATAACTCATTGATAGGAGTATCAAGAGGTCTGAACGACAATACTCAATACTCCTTTTGAGTATTTTTCGTATCAAATATTGATTGACGCATGCGATCATTTGAACATCTAATCAAATTATATAGTATTTTAAAAAAATTAAACTCAAGAAGAAATAATGTGTGAGTGAAAAATAAGTGTTGCAAGTAGCAAGGATTAAAAAACTGACTGAAGAGGTCCAAATTTTTTAATAAACTAATTGGCAAAAGACATTCATTAAAGAGCACTCAAAAAAAGCTTTCGGTAAAGCTTTAGAAATAGGTTTAAGGGTACTCAGGAAGGGCATTCCGCTAAGGCTTTCTAAAGGGATTCAAAAAAGGCTTTTGCTAACGGCACTCGGTAAAGACTTTCAGTAAAGATTTTTTCTTTTGTAAAAGCATTCGGTATTGGGATTAAGGCACTGAATATTAGACTAGGAGTATTCGGTATTGGTTAGGGGCATTCGGTGTTGGCTTTAAGTCATTCAGTGTTGGCTTTAAGTCATTCAGTATTGGGTTAAGGGCATTCGGTACTAGACTAGGTCATCTAATTTTCGCTTTAAGTCATTCGGTGGAGGTTCAAAGACATTCAGTATTAGGTTCAAGACACTTGATTTTCGGTTAGTATCATTTGGAATTGGGCTAGGGGCAATGAGTTTAGTATTCAGGGCATTCAGTATTAGATTAGGTCATTTGATTTTGGATTAGAGACATTCGGTTTTGGACTATAAGCATTCAGTATTAGATTAGAGGCATTCAATATTGGATTAGAGGCATTCAGTATTGGATTAGAGGTGTTTGGTTTTGGATTAGAGGCATTCAATTTTAGATTAGAGGCATTCAGTTTTGGATTAGAGGCACTCGGTATTGGATTAGAGGCATTCGGTATTGGATTAGAGGCATTCAGTATTGGATTAGAGGTGTTTGGTTTTGGATTAGAGGCATTTGGCACTGGATTAGAGGCATTCGATATTCAATTAGAGGCATTCAATTTTGGATTAGAGGCATTCAATTTTAGATTAGAGGCATTCAGTTTTGGATTAGAGACACTTGGTATTGGATTAGAGGCATTCGGTATTGATTAGAGGCATTTGATTTCGGATTACAGACATTTGGTTTTGGATTAAAGGCATTTGGTTTTCAATTAAATCCATTCAATATTGGATTAGATGAATTCAGTTTTGGATTAGAGGCCTTCGATTTTGGGTTATAGGCATTGAGTTTTGGATTAGAGGCATTCGGTTTTGGATTAGAGGCATTTAGTATTGGATTAGAGACTTTTGATTTTGGATTAGAGGCATTCGATTTTGTGTTAGAGGCATTCGGGAAAGGACTAAAGTGTTTAGAATCTCAAAGGATTCAGTATTTGATGAAGTCAAGCATTTGGACAAAGGCAAAGCAAATCATGAAAGTTGAAGAAGATGAAGACTTATGCCTTGACTTAGTGGGTGTAAGTGAGTGTGATTGAAGGTGAAGGTAAACCTATGCAAAGATTAGAACAAACTCCTTGGCATAATTAAAACATACTTAAGAAACAAGTAACAAAACTAAGCAAAAGCTTTTGAGAAATATCATTTTAAAAAATTCAGTTTTCAGTAGAAAATAAACCAATTTCATTTTCATGAAATTGACTTGTTCACGCTCTGGACATAACTGTGTTAACTATTTTTCTTAAAAACAGTTTGGGTATTTCATGCTTAAAATACCTGGGCTTTTTAGAGCGATTAACGAATGAAATAGATAAGAGAGTTACAAACAAGATTGACAAGATTTCGGTAAGAAACAAAAATTGCTTGTTTTGTCAAAGTTTAAAGAAGTTCTCTTAGAGAATAAAAAAGTCTTGAATTTGTATTGTGCCATTGGTGTTCTTCGAGGACTTGCACTGGATCTCTTTCACTGAAAATCAGGGGGTTTCCACAACTCAATTCTTGAGTCTGTTTGATTGAATTATTGCATTTCTGATTTGTATAATTGTAATATTTGATTTAATTGGCTATTGGTGATGCTATAGGGTTTAACATTGTTATATTCTGAATATTTGGGGTTGCAGGGTGTTAGTTTTGTTATTTAGAGGTGACTTTTGATCTTGTAGGGTGCAAGATGGGTTCTTGATTGTAATTGCGTACAATTGAGTGTTGTTAGTGGAATTTTTCTTGCTAGGGTTGCAAGAAAGACTATATGTAGCCCTTGAGTAAGGGTGAGCCAGTATAATTGCCTTGTGTGTTCTTTTCTCACTCTTCTCTTGCATTTTGATTTTGCACTGTATCATTTATCTTGATTTTACGCTTCTATATTTGAATTTGTGCAAATCTGTTTTTTGCGTGTTTAATCCATTGTGGGCTACTTAATCCAACTCTGCATCGTTGTATTCGCTTTCTGAGCCTTTGTGAATCTGTGTTTGTCAAAACTGCTATAAAGTGAAAGTTCAAATTGTTTCATAAAAGTATCTCAAATCTAGAAATATGATTTAGTTCAAGTGCTTATTTCAATTCTGGTTTTTCAGAGATTTATACGTGTGCATACTTAGCCTTGCAGTTCTGAATATCTATATATATTATTTGCCTAACTTTCACTTGATTTGTTCTGAAAAGCTTTAAACTATCTTGCTGCATAATTAAATATTGATTCCTTGCCTGTATAGATTAGATTTATCTTGACTTTGATATTGTGATTGCATCTGGTTTAACTAGCATTGGGGTTTAGAGTTTAGGATTTAGGGTTTAGAGGTTATCTTTCATTTGATCTTGCAATTGAGTTTGATATCCCTGCATATTTGATTCTAATTTCTTTTTATTTCAACTATTTGCTATTTTCATAATTGTGATTGTTGTGAAACTCATATATTACCAAACTGCTGAACAAAGCTTGAATAGCATAACTGCAATATTGTTCATTGCGTTATATATGAGTGCCTAATTTGTCACTTGACTTGCTTTGTTTCTTAAATTGAACCTTATATTTGCGCATTCTGTTTATTTGCATTGAATATTGTTAAATTTTATCTCTGCGTGTTGGTTTTACAGTGCCTATTCTATAGCATTGTGTGAAAATATGATTTTCTCAATTCTTTCAGAAAATAAACTGATTTATTCGTGTTTGAATTGATTAATTTTCTGCACTCCACCTTGACTCATTGATTCTAGAGATTCTTAGAAACTCTCATACTCAAAAAAATATTTTCATTGCTTTTTAAAATAAAAAATTTGTACCCCCCCCCCCCCCCCCCCCCCCCCGGCTTGAACTTAGCCTAAAAGTATTTTTCATTGGTATCAAGAACTAAGTCTTGAAAGTTATTCAAGTTTTGATCCCATGGCTGAGGGAAAGTTTCCTTTTGCAGAGGGTGCTTTTATAAACAGGCCTCCTTTATTCAATGGGGTCAATTATCCTTTTTGGAAAATCGAAATGAAAATTTTCATTGAATCTCTTGATCGTGGTGTATAGGATGCAATTATGAATGGTCCTTTTGTGCCTAAAACTATGATTGATGGTAAAACTATTGATAAGCCTTGATTTGAATGAAGTGATCATGATAGCAAGAAAGCTGAATTTGATTGTATGGCTGAGAAGATTATAACTTTAGTTTTGATTTTAGATGAATTTTTCAGGGTCTCTCAATGTTCTTCAGCAAAGGAAATGTGGGACATTTTGGAGGTGACTCATGAAGGAACTAGTGATGTGAAGAGGGCAAGAAAGCATGCCTTAATCTAGGAGTATGAACTATTTAGAATGCAAGTTGGAGAAACCATTGCAAATGTGCAGAAAAGATTCACACACATAGTGAATCATCTCATTGGACCAGGAAAAATCTTTAATAAGGAGAAGCTCAACATAAAAGTGTTGAAGTGTCTTGATAGATCTTGGCAGCCCAAGGTCACTACAATATCAGAAATGAGGAATATTACCACATTGAGCACAACTGCACTGTTTGGAAAACTCAGAGAACATGAGCTTGAGATGAATAGATTCAAGAAACAGAAAATTGGGGAAAGAAAAATAAGAGGAATAGCACTTGAAACTGCTACTATAGAAGAAGAAAGCGAAATTAATTCTAGTGAGGACAATGAAGCTGAAACATTGAACCTGTTAACAAGGAAGTTCAACAAATTCCTAAGGAAGAAGGCAAAACACTACAAGAAAAAAGCTATTTAGAAACCAATTTTTAGCTACCAAATGAAATAATTACTAATTGTGACCAAAATAGTCACCAAATTAGATTTTGGTTGCTAAATAACTACAAAATAGAAGTAATGATTGAACTTAGTAACCAATTAAGTCAAGAGAATTGATTTCTGACATTAGCTACCAAGATTTTAGTGACCTATGTCATTAGATTCTAAAGGGTTATCTAATTAAGTTAGAGACTAATTTAGAATCTAATGACATAGGTCACTAAAACCTTGATAGCTAGTGTTAGATACCAATTATTTGGACTTAATTGGTCACTAAATTCAATCATTACTTCTATTTTGTAGTTATTTAGCAACCAAAATCTAATTTGGTGACTATTTTAATCACAATTAGCAACCATTTCATTTGGTAGCTAAAAATTGGTCTCTAAATAACTTTTTTTCTTATAGTGAAAGAGAAGAATTAGCAATCTAAAAGGTATTCTAAGAAAACTGATTCAAATGTTACTAACTTTACTTGTTTTGGATGCGGAAAGCATGGACATATCAAGATGGAATGTCCAAACCTGGCTCACAAAGAAAAGGTTGTGGAAAAGAAGAAATTCAACAAAAAACAACAAAGGAATAAGAGCCTACATAGTTTAGGATAAAAATCATTCAACAACCAGCTCTTCATCAAAGGAAGAAAAGGAGATTAATCTGTGCTTGATGGCTACGGAGCAATAAGAGGTAAGCATGTTAGCTCATGTATTTCTTTAAATCAAGAAAATTACAGTATATTGCTTCAAGCTTTTTTCGAGACACATGATGAAGAAAATAGATTGGTACTTGCAAAAAATAGGCTGAAAAGTTTGAACAATTGGCTAGAAAATAGAGTCAACTCATTAGAAGAAGAACTGGAAAATTTTAAAACTGGTTTTAAACACTTGAATATGATTTTCTAGTCTTCTAATCGTGAGGATGAATCGAGGAAACCAACCAAGTGCGAAAATTGTGAGGTGTTGCAAGCTATGGTAAAATATCTTGTGAAAACTTCTTTGAAGCTTGCCTTGGTTGGGAACTGCAAATTTAAATGTTGTTTTAGGTTCCTAAAATTGTATGTTTAATAAAGCTAGAATTGGATATAAACCTATGTTTAAAAAGAAAACCATAAAATTCAGCAGCTTTTCCAAACACCCAGCAAGCACACCTCGCCCTTTCAAACCTGCTTTTATTACTTGCATAAAGATCATACTATTAGAAACTGTAGAGTTAGACTATTTGATGTCTAAATGGCCTTGTAAGGTGAATACCAAAAGGTAATCATAACAGTTCTAGACCCGAAATTAATAGGGTACCAACCTTCATCCATTAATATGTTTTGCAGGATAAAGATGTAGCCAACAAGAAGCTTTAGTACTTGGATAGTGGAGGTTCCAAGAATATGACAGGGGATGCATCTTTGCTAACTGGATTGGTTATAAAGCACGGAGGATTTGTCACGTATGGAGACAACAATAGAGGTAGAATAATTGGTTGTGGTGATATAGGAGTTAAAGGCAACTTGATGATACAAAATGCACTGTTGGTTGAAGGCCTAAAACACAATCTTCAAGCATTAGCCAACTGTGTGACAAGGGTCTGCAAGTCATATTTCAACCAGAGATATGCCTCATATCCAGTGCAGATTTCTAGCAAACACACCTTATTGGTAAAAATGTTAACAATGTTTACATGTTAGACATTAATTGTCATTGTAGATGATTTTTCTAGGTTCACATGGACATTATTCATAGTGACTAGGGATGATGCATTTTGTGCCTTTAAGAGACCTGCAAAGATTATCCAAAATGAGAAGATGCATTTCGTACCTTTAAGAGACTTGCAAAGATTATCCAAAATGAGAAAAACTACACCATTTTTGACATCAAAACTGATCACGGGGGAGAATTTCAAAATGAAAGGTTTGAAAATTTTTGTGAAAAGTTTGGCATTCAGCATAATTTTTTAGCACCAAGAACTTCACAGCAAAATGAGGTTGTGGGCTGATGCAGTTAACAGTGCTTGCTATGTGCTGAATAGAGTTTTGATAAGGCCAATTCTAAAGAAAATCCCGTATGAGCTTTTCAAATGAAGAAAACCAAACATGTATCATTTAAGAGTTTTTGGTTGCAAGTGTTTTATTTTAAACAACGACAAGGATAATCTAGGTAAGTTTGATTCAAAGGTAGATGAAGGCATATTCCTAGGTTACTCATCACATAGCCATGCATATAGAGCATACAATAATAGAACCATGTTAATTGAAGAGAGTGTGCATATAACCTTTGATGAGACTAACCAAAAGTTGTATGTAGAGCCCAAATTTACAACTGATGATGGAGAAATAGAAAGTATTCCAGGGCTGAATGGCATTGCAGCAAATCAAGACAAAGAGCAAAATGCAGAAGTGAAAACTAAAAACTCTAAAATCGATTCAACTCCAGATCGAACTGATTTGCCTCAAGAATGGAGAGTTCCAAGAGATCTGTCCTTGGACAATGTGATTGGCCAAATTCACAAGGAAGTTTCACATGGCATTTGTTTCACAAATTGAGCCTAAGACAGTTCAAAAAGCCTTGAGTGACAATCATTAGATAAATGAAACGCAAGAAGTGTTGAACCAATTCACTAGAAATGACATGTGGAGTTTAGTTCCAAAAACCAGCAAGATGAACATGATTGGCACAAAATGGGTGTTCGAAAACAAGATGGATGTTACAATCAAGAGGAAGGAATTGACTATGGTGAAATCTATGCATCTGTTGCAAGGATTGAAGCAGTTAAACTTCTGCTCGCTTATGTTTGTCTAAATGATTTTTAGCTATTTCAAATGGATGTGAATAGTTCATTTTTGAATGGATTTATAAATAAGGAAGTGTATGTTACACAACCACTAGGATTTGAAGATCACAAGCTGCTTGGACATGTTTGCAAACTCAACAAAGCTCTCTATTGTTTAAAGCAAGCTCATAGACAATGGTATGATAGGTTAAGTAATTTTCTGCTCTCAAAGGATTATGAAAGAGGTCAAGAAGACAAAACTCTCTTCATTAAGAAATTTGAAAATGACATAATACTTTTTCAAGTCTATGTTGATCAAGTATTATGTTTTTGATTTGTATAATTGTAATCTTTGATTCAATTGGGTATTGGTGATGTTGTAGGGTTTAACATTGATGTAATCTGAATATTTAGGGTTGTAGGGTTTTAGTTCTGTTATTCAGAGGTGATTTGTGATCTTACAGGGTGAAAGAAGGGTTCTTGATTGTAATTGTGTACAACTGAGTATTGTTAGTTGAATTTTTCTTGCAAGGGTTGCAAGAAAGACTGGATGTAGTCCTTGAGAAAGGGTGAATCAGTATAATTGTCTTGTGTGTTTCTCTCTCACTCTTCCCTTACATTTGATTCTGCACTGTATCATTTATCTTGATTTTATGCTTTTGTATTTGAATATGTGCAAATATGGTTTCTGCATGTTTAAACCACTGTGTGCCGTTTAATTCAACTAAGCATCACTGTATTCACTTTTTGAGCCTCTGTGAATCTGTGTTTGTCAAAACTACTATAAAGTGAAAGTTCAAACTGTTTCATAAAAGTCTTTCAAATCTAGAAATCTGATTTAGTTAATCGCATAATGGTTCTTGATTGGCATATATAGAGGTTATATTTCATTTGATATTGCAATTGAGTTTGATTTCCCTGCATATTTGATTCTAATTTCTTTTTATTTCAATTGTTTGTTGTTTTCATAATTGTGATTGTTGTGAAACTCATATATTACCAAACTACTGAACAAACCTTGAATAGCCTAACTGTAGTATTGTTCATTGCCTTATATTTGAGTGCTTAGTTTGTCATTTGACTTGCTTTATTTCTGAAATTGAATCTTATATTTGCGCATTCTAGTTATTTGCATTGAATATTATTAAATTCTATCACTATGTGTTGGTTTTGCAGTGCCTATTCTATATCATTGTGTGAAAATATGATTTTCTCAATTTTTTCAGAAAATAAACCATTTTATTCGTGTTTTAATTGATTGATTTTCTGCGCCGCACCTTGAGTCATTGATTCTAGAGATTCTTGGAAACTCTCATTCTGTGAAAGACATTTTCATTTCTTTCTAAAATCATAAATTTTGTAAAGCTTGATTCACCCTCACTCTTGAACTCAGCCTAAAATTATTTTCATAAAGAGCACTCGAAAAAGGCTAAAGGGTATTCGATAAAGCTTTGTGAGAGGCATTTGGTAAAACTAAAGGGCACTATATTAACACAACAATAACCACTGCAGAGGCACCGACAGCGGTATTGCAGATTCCAAAAAACAAAATGCTTATATGCAATAATAACCATTATGGAAACACCAATAGTGACATTATATGGGTCATAAAAAGGGATAGAGGAACAGTAATAACCACTGTGGAAGCAGAAGTAGTGGCATTGCTTCACTCATAAAAGCACACTTAGATGTGCAGTAATAACAACTATGGAAGCACCAACGATGGCATTTTTTGACTCATAAAAAGGGATAGAGGAACAATACAATAACCAGTGCAGAGGCACAGGCGGCAGTATAGCAAACTCATAAAAGAGGATAGAGGAACAAGAAAATAACATGACTTGAGAGTTAAATTTGGATGTAATCCAAAAAAATGAGCCTAGACCAAACAACAAATATTCCTCGTTTTTTGATTTATCATTTCAATTGCCTATTGGAGCAGAAAATGTATCATTTCAAATTGTTTACATTTTTACATGGTTTATGGAGACTATAATTACAAAAAACAAAGAGAAATTGTGTTTAATTTATGTGTTGAATTGAACTTATACAAAAACAAAGTTCAGGTTATCATTCTTTATTTATGTGGCTACTTGTGATAAACTTTCTGAATGTCCAAACCACATGTGGCCAATCACCATCAACAACAACAATTCAATTTCTTTTTCTACTTGGAATATGTTTTTCCTTCACTGTGTGGTGAAATAAGGTCCTACTACAAAGCCACCAATGTAGGAATTTTATGATCTTAAGTTTAACAGTAATAAAATTATTGGTTACCTGTATTGAATTATGTAGTCACCTTAATCGATGCTTCGGAACATAGTGGACTGATATGCACTATCACCAACAACTCTACCATTTTTGTTTAGGACTTCAATTTATTTAAAAAATTAATTTATTCACGATTTCATTAAAGAGTTTAAATTATTTAGAATTTTAATTTATTTAATAGTTTAATTAATGTGAGATTTTAATTTATTAGAAACTTTATTTAATTAGAATTTTAATTTATTTAATAAATTTTATTTAATTTTTTCATTCTTACAAATTTTAGACATAATAAAAATCTGAATATCAACCGAACATCTCAGAAGATTTAATTAAATAAAAAAATGTTAACTATAGTGTGAGTCAAATTTGACACTCATATTTTGATATTGTCTCACAACTTTTATCACAAAAAAATTTCAACATGGCATTATATCATAGACAACTTTTGTAGCCTCATGTGAATACCTTTTTTGGACTAAAATAGCTTTTAATCTTTGTATACACATGTGATTTATTAATACATGGTTGGAGTAAAATTGATGAATAAATTGTCATTTTGTTTTCTTATTTACATTTGCCTAACAATTATTGTAACTCTGTCACAATTTTCTAAGATTCACAATCAATTATTTCTATCACTTAACTCGACGAACCAATGCATCCTTTTCTACAATAATTTCTGCAACATCATACTTCTCTCTCAATGAAGGTGTCAATTCTTCAAACGCTTCTTTGACAATTATACAACCAAAATCTTCCTTTAAAGCAAACAACTAAACAATAATATGTTCACACACATAACAACCAAATTCAAAAATCAATGCAGTATTGCATCAACAGTAGTGTAAGAGACAACTAAACAATAACCTGTTCACATAAATAACAACCAAATTCAAAAATCAATGTAGTACTACATCAACACTAGTGTAAGACAATGGGTTAAAATTACAATTAAGACATATAACTAACAAATTTTCTTTCAAAGAAGATGCAGATTCTCTCTTCCAACTCTACAATCCATCCAATACAGAATTTGAGAAATTTTATTGGTAGTTGGAAGAAAAAGAACAAAGAGATAGATTCTAATTGATAAAATATTAACATCAGGCCAATATTTATAGCTTAAATAATTGATACATAAAAGGATTCTTCACTTAATTCATGGGCATATGCATATTTATTATAATTAGGTTCATTAGCTTTGATGCATTGGCAACATAATAGGCGGTGTAATAGTTTACTCCAACAAAATCTATTGAACCCGCAAGAAGTTTTGCTTTTTGAGTAGAGAACTTTGGCAATGTTAAGTAATATGAATCTAAAAAAATAGAAGATATGTAATCCACTTCTCGTAACTCTCTTCTACGCCATAATCAAATCACTTATATGTAATAATAGAACTAAAAGCAAACTCTATTAGACACCATCAAATCAATTTAATAAAAGGAAGTAAAAAAAATCAAAGTTCCTAAAAAGTCAATTTCTTCACCTAGATAAGTGAAAAAGTCAAAAAGGGCGATGAATGAATGAGTCAAGTCATAGCAGATGACATATTGTAGGGAATCAACTTCTTACCATATCAAATGAACAAAAAGGATTATTCCAACAGGTTATAATACATTTCCAAGTCATTTCATATATCCTTTTCTTCATAAATGTAAAATTGGCTCTTGTCATGTGCGTAAAAAAATTGTTTACTGATTCAAACATGTTATAAGACCTGAAAATATTAACATAAATTATCAAACAAGACAACTAATCAACCTTTATCCACAATCTACAAATTTATCTTAGTATAGTAACCTTATCTCCAACAACTTTTACTTCCCAAGTAGAATGTCTTCTTCACCAAAAAAATTCAAATGGAAGAGAAACCCCACATATTCATTAACAAACAATGCCAATTGCTAAGTACACAAAAACTCAGAGATAAGTACAGGTAAAAAGATTGTGCCTGTTTGTGACATTTCTCAACTAGCTAGGTCAACTTAGCCTCCTTGCTATCTTCGTCATCATAGGAACTTTTACTCTTTTTTGCCTTAGTATTAACCTTTATATGTTTTTCCCCTTCTGTAGAAGTGTGTTATATTCTCTACAATGATCTTGAAGAAGATCATCCAACCCAATAATTTTCTTCTTAGTAGGAATACAAATATTAAAGTACTCATTATGATTGACAAATTGAACAAATTAAGGGAAATCTAGATAACACAAAACATGAATTATCATAAAAATTGCAAAAAAAAAAAAAAAAAAATAATAAAAAATTAAAAAACTAAAAAAGAAAAGAAAAAAATAGAGGAAAGGAAAAAATTATAAAACAAAAACAAAATAAAAAATAAAAACTGAAAAGTAAAAAAGTAAACCAAGAAAAAAATGGTAAAACTTAAAAAGTTTATGGGAAAGGAGTACCTTTTAGTGTTAATAAAGTTACAGCCAACAATGATAGTCACAACTCACAAGTTCCAAAGGTTTTAAAACTGTCAAGGTGACGTAATGGCTAAAATATATGAGAACAGATAAACTGTCAATACCTCTCTAACAATATTTATGGTCTTATTTACTTGTTTCCAACGAGCATTTACAAGGTCTTCTTCTTCCTAAAATTATGATATACATATTCATTATAGATTTGGTAAGTATGAAAATTCATTTTTCAAAATAATATAATTTACCTATAAGAGGGCATTTGAAATCATCTTATTGTACTGGTTACTATTAGAAAATTGTTGAATAGTGACTGAAAAATTCAATCACTATTAGTGACCGAATCAATGATCGAAAAAATTCGGTCACTATCAGTGACTAAAAAATGTGGTCACAAATTTGGTCACTGATTCGGTCACACATTCGGTCAAAGAATTGGTCACTGATTTCGGTGGCTGATTCGGTCACTGATTCAGTCATTAATTCGATTACATATTCGATCACTGATTTCAATCACTAATTCAGTCACATATTCAATCATAAAATCAGTCATATATTTAATTACTAATTCAACCACAAATAATAATAATAATAATAATAAAAATAATAATAATAATAGTAAGAATAATAAAATAATAATAATAATAGTAATAAGAATAAGAATAATAATAATAATAATAAGAATAAGAATAATAATTATAATAATATCAATAATAATAATATTTATAACAATAATAATAATAATAATATTAATAATAAAAAAATAAAAAAAATAATAGTAGTAATAATAATATTAGTAATAGTAATAAAAATAATAATAATAAGAATAAGAATAATAATAATGATAATAATAATAATAATGATAATAATAATAATAATGATAATAATAATAATAATGATAATAATAATAATAATATTTATAATTAAAATATTAATAATAATTGTAATTGTAATTGTAATAATAAGTATAATAATAATTGTAACATGACAAAAAAGATGCTTTAGTCTGGTGGTTATAGGCTCAAGCTGCAGAGAGGTCCTAAGTCCAAAATCTCATTGAAATTATTAGTGCCAGGTAATAAAAATAATAAAAGTATAGATAAAAATAATATAAATCATAATAGGAATAATAAATGTAAAAAAAAAATATTTTTATATTAAAAAATATATTTTTTGTTAGCACTAGTGGGCTACTGTGATGATTTGATAAAGCCAACCAATTGAAGAAGTTCAAGACCTTATGAGCATATGTGGAATGCATGAAGATTTCATGAAGATTGAAGACTTGGTCTAGAACTTAGGAGTGTGTGTTGTGAGGTAAGTTTGAGGTCTAATCAGTGATGCATGCAATCTTAATCAAAGATAAGCTCCACAAGTATTTTCTGTATTAACAAAAGTTTTGAGAAATCATTAAAATCAAAACTTGCGTTTTGAACAACTGTTTTAACTAACTAGAAAAAAACAGTCGACTATTTGAAAACTCAATCGACTGAATTTTAAATGACAGTTGTCTATAAATAGCTGGCGCGAAATTTTGGAAAGATATGAAAAATCAATCTAAACATTTTCTGAGCAAGAACATTTGATATTTCAAAGAAAGCAAAAACGCCCTTGAGTCTAGTGATCAAGATCAATCAACGTTTTCATCAAAGAACTATTTTCTTGAACTGCTACTGGAGCTTTGATTTGACTGAGACAGTTTCTTCACTGATTTGACCATCAGACTAAGCCTTCTATACCCTTTCTTTATTACTTTTGTAATCCTTTGTATAGAAGTGTTTGTATTGTTGTGATTGTGTTAATCTTTCTTCTGTATTGAAACTGCTACTGCGTTCTTGAATTACTGAGGTGTAATTTGTGGTACAGTGGAACTGTACTGGTGGTTCGCCTACTGCGAGGTGCAGTGTGAGGCGGTTCTGGGTTATACAGTGGGTTCTGTATAACTGTGACTTGCTGTGGGTTTCAGCAAGGGTGTTCTTGAAACACACAGTGGGTTTCTGTGTGGTTTTTTGTTTTGCTATGGGTTCAGCAGTGGTATACTGCGGGTTGCAGTGAGATGTTTATGGATTATACAGTGGACTCTGTATTACTGTGACTTGATGTGTGTTTCAGCAAGGGAGTTCTTGAAACGCACAATGGACTCTATGTGGTTTCTTGGTTTGTTGTAGGTTCAACAGTGGTTGCTGCGAGTGCAATGTTGTCTTGTTGTGGGCAAGTGTTGTAAACTTGATCGTTTGATCATTTTTAGTGAAATCCTTACTGTGTGTGAGGGACTGGACGTAGCTCGTTTGGTGGGTGAACCAATATAAAAACCTGTGTTCTTGAATCTTCTTTCTCCTTCTTGATCACTGATTTAATTGACTAGTTCACTGTATAAACTGTTTTCAGAATCTATAATTAAACTATAATTGATTTAAGACTTAAACATCTTTTAATAATTATTTCTTTAATAAAAAGAATTTTATTTTTGATTGATTCATAAGAATTCGAACTGTTGATTAAATCGAAGTTGATCAGTTCATTCTGTGTGGTTAACTTCTATTATGTTTCTGTGTAGTAAACTAAATCGCTTCCATACTTACATTTGAATTTTGATAAAACTATTTGGTTTGCTACATTGTACTGTGACTGGATTGTATACTGTTTACTGATTCATTCTACTGCTTTGCTCAGTAAAGTCAATAAAGATCCAGTTTATCAAACTGATTTGAATTTTTTTCAAAGGTTAAATAGTTTTAAAAAAGATTTTGAAATCCAATTCACCCCCCTTCTCCTATTTCAGCCAAAACAGTTTCTTACATTTGGCATCAGAGCTAGGACTTGTATCCTACCTAGTCAAGTTTTCGATCTATGGCTGAAAATCGTTTACCTTTTGCTGAGGGGGCTTCAATAAATATACCTCCTACTTTTCTAGTGTGAATTACCAATTCTGGAAAGTTAGAATGCGGATCTTTATTGAGTCTATTGACAGAGGCATTTGGAATGCAATAATAAATGAAACCTTTTGGTGAACTTTCTAATATAGAGAATAAGCGTGTGCAATATGATTGCATTGCCAAGAACATTATAACTTCTGCCTTGAATATGGATGAGTTTTTCAGGGTGTCTTAAAGTACCTCTGCAAAGGAGATGTGGGATGTGTTGGAAGTCACTCATGAAGGCACGAATGATGTGAAATGGGTAAGGAAACATGCGCTGATTCAGGAGTACGAGTTATTCAGGATGCAATCAGGAGAATCAATTTCTGATGTACAGAAACAATTCACTCATATAGTTAATCACCTGATCGGACTGGGAAAGCAGTTTGATAAAGAGGAGCTGAACATCAAAATTCTCAAATGCTTGGATAGAAGTTGGCAGCCCAAGGTGACAGCAATTTCAGAAACTAGAGATTTGAAACTCTCACAATAGTTGCACTATTTGGCAAACTAAGAGAGCATGAACTGGAGATGACGACGCTGAAGGAAATGAAATATGTTGAAAAGAAATCCAGAAGCCTTGCACTGAAATCAAAAGTTGCTGAGATTGAAACCAGTGAGGACAACTCAGAAGAAGATAGTGATTCTGAAGACCTCAGTCTGCTGGCAAAGAAATTCCAGAAATTCATCAAGCTGAAGAGTAGGGCAAAGAATCAATAATCTAAAAGGTATACTAGAAAACCTGATTCAAATTCAAATAAGCTAACCTGTTATGGTTGTGGCAAACAGGGACATGTGAAAGCAGATTGTCCAAATTTGGCTAACAAAGAGAAGAGCATTGATAAGAAGAATTACAAAGCTGGAAAGGGAAGAAAGGCATACATTGCATGGGAAGACAATGAATCTTCATCCAGCAGCTCTTCACAGGAAGACATTGAAGGAATTCCGTGTTTCATGGTTGGAAAAGATTATGAGGTTAGTAGTGAAGATTCCAACACTTCCTTTAGCAGTACAAATTACAGTTCACTGCTGAATGTGTTTCAAGAGACGCATGAGGAAGCAAACAAGTTGGCTCATTCGAACAATAGACTGAAGGGTATGAACCACTGGTTGGAAGCCAGAGTTAAGGAACTGGAAGATGAAGTTTTAAGACTGAAAACTGACCTTGATCACTACAAAAATTCCAGTAACTTAGACTCCAGCTAGTCAGCAAACTGTGAAAATTGTGAAGTTCTTCAAAAGAAGGTGAACTACCTAATAACTACTGCTTCAAAGTTGACTATGGGAACAGCCAATCTGAATGCCATTCTGGGCTCTCAGAACTGTGTTTTCGAAAAGGCTGGAATTGGACATCAGCCCAATTTCCCAAGGAAACAGAAAAAGTACAGTAGCTTTTTCGAAACCAATACTAAACAACTTTCACAGCCTATTACCTGCTTCTATTGTATGAAAAGAGGTCATTCTGTCAAGGACTATAAGTTTAGAATATTTTTAGTGCCAAAAGGTTTAGTTAGGTGGATGCCTAAAAGCATCACTAACAAAGATGGACCCGAATTTAACAGGATACCAATGGCTTAATTCTAATATGTTTTGTAGGTGTACTTGGCATCCAGTAAGCTGATGTGGTATATGGACAACGAATGCTCAAAGCATATGACAGGAGATTCAACCCAGTTGATTAATATCAAATGGAAATTTGCAAGATATGTGACATATGGTGACAATAACCGAGGCAAGATACTTGGAGTTGGTGATATTGGAAGAAATGATAGAGTAATCATCGAAGATGTACTCTTAGTGAAAGGATTAAAGCACAACTTCCTAAGTATCAGTCAACTGTGTGATAAGGGGTACAAGATCACGTTTGAGCCTGCTCAATGTCTCATAACAGATTCAAAATCTACTGAAACAGTTCTTCTAGGTAAAAGAGAGACTTGCACACATTCACATGCATTATCTAAACAGGATTGCATCTAAAGATCTTATAATTGGTCTTCCTAAGCTTAAGTTTGAGAGGAACAAACTGTGTGGAGCATGCCAAATGTGTAAGCAAACTAAAAGTTCTTTTAAACCGATTAATGTTGCTTCTACAACTAGACCAATTCAGTTGCTGCATATGGATTTATTCGGTCCCTATAGAACTATGAGCCTAGGAGGGAACTACTATGGTCTTGTTATTGTTGATGACTATTCTAGGTTCACTTAGACATTTTTCATTGCCACTAAAGATGAGACTTACCATGTGTTTAAGAATTTTGCCAAAGCTGTACAAAATGAGAAAAAGAGCAGCATAGTGTCTATAAAATCAGACCATGGCAGAGAATTTCAGAATGAGAAATTTAACAGATTCTGCAGTAAGCTGGGAATCGAGTACAACTTCTCAACACCAAGAACTCCACAACAGAATGGAGTTGTAGAAAGGAAAAACAGATCTTTGGAGGAACTGGCCAGAACATTGTTAAACGAGACTGGACTACCCAAATACTTCCGGGCAGATGCTATCAGCACAACGTGCTATGTACTAAATAGAGTGCTGATCAGACCCATACTGAAGAAAACTCTATATGAACTGTTCAGAGGTAGAAAACCTAATTTGTCTCACCTAAAGGTTTTTGGCTATAAGTGCTTCATACTTAATAATGGTAAGGACAGTCTGGGTAAGTTTGATTCCAAGTCTGATGAAGGTATTTTTCTGCATTACTCACAACATGGTCATGCTTATCGTGTCTATAACAATAGGACTGTGCTGGTAGAAGAATTTGTACATGTGAATTTTGATGAAACTAACCAAGTAATGCAGGAAAGATCTAAGACATGTGAAGATGATGAAATTCCAGTTATTCAACAAGCTAGAACTGAACTGGAAAATAAGACTGAAGAAACTAGTGTGCTACTAGAAATTCAGTCAACAGAACCAGAAGATCAATCTGTTGTACAAGAAGCTATTACTGACAGGATCAGTTCAGGATTGCCAAAGGAGTGGAGAGTGCCTAGGAATTTGTCATTGGATAATGTAATTGGCCAGGTGCAGAAAGGAGTTTCAACCAGAAGTGCACTGAATCAATTCTGTGAACATATGGCTTTTGTTTCACGGACTGAACCAAAGACTGTAGCTAACGCATTGGAAGACAGTAGTTGGATAACTGCTATGCATGAAGAACTGAACCAATTTGCCAGGAATGAGGTCTGGACACTTGTTCTAAGAACCAGTGGGATGAATGTCATTGACACCAAGTGGGTGTTCAAGAACAAGTTAGATGAACATGGTGTTATCGTGAGAAACAAAGCTAGATTGGTTGCAAAGGGTTACAATCAGGAAGAAGGTATTGATTATGGAGAAACCTATGCACCAGTGGCAAGACTTGAGGACGTGAGATTGTTGCTAGCCTACGCAAGCATGAATAGATTCAAATTGCACCAAATGAACGTCAAGAGTGCATTTCCTAATGGCTATATAGATGAAGAGGTGTATGTTAGTCAACCTCAGGGTTTTGAAGATCATAAGCATCCCAATCATGTCTTCAAGCTAAAGAAAGCACTATATGCATTGAAGCAAGCACCTAGATAGTGGTATGAAAGGTTGAGCAGTTTCTTGCAATCTCATTCATATGAGAGAGGCAAAATAGATAAGACTCTGTTTATTAAGAAAACATGTTCTGATATTATTCTAGTTCAAGTCTATGTAGATGATATTATCTTTGGATCCACTAATCAGAATCTGTGCAAGCAGTTTGTTGCAGCTATGCATGGAGAGTTTGAAATGTCCATGATGGGCGAGCTCAACTACTTCCTTGGATTGCAGATCAAGCAGCTGAATCATGGGACTTTTCTAAGTCAAACCAAGTACTGCAAGGAGTTGCTGAAAAAGTTTAATATGGAAAGCTATAAAGAAAGTAACACCTATGGCAACTAACTGTTATTTGGATTTAGATGAGAAAGGAGCCAGTATGGATCAAACTAAATTCAGAGGATTAATCGGATCCTTGCTCTATCTTACTGTCAGTCGACCAAATATCATGTTCAATGTGTGCCTCTGCGATATATTTCAATCCAAGCCTAAGGAGTCACACTTCACTGCAGCAAAGAGAATTCTGAAATACCTAGAGGGAACTACAACTGTCGGACTATGGTATCCTGCTGATGTATCTCTCAATTTAGTAGGCTATTCTGATTCTGATTTTGCAGGTTGCAAAATAGACAGGAAAAACACTAGTGGGACATGTCACTTGCTGGGATCAAGTTTAGTTTCATGGCACAACAAGAAATAAGTATGTGTGGCATTGTCAACTGCTGAAGCTGAATATATTGCAGTTGGAAGTTGCTGTGCACAAACCTTGTGGATGAAACAACAGTTAAGTGATTTTGGCCTTAACTTGTCTAAAATTCCATTATTATGTGACAACACCAGTGCCATTAATCTTACAAAGAATCCAGTTCAACATTCAAGGACTAAACATATTGAAATTCGCCATCATTTCATTAGAGACCATGTCACTAATGGAGATTGTGAAATTCAGTTTGTTAGTACTGAGAATCAACTTGCTAATCTGTTTACAAAACCCTTGAGTAAAGAAAGATTTAATTTTTTGAGGAATGAACTGGTATACTGGATATCAAACATGTGCTGTGAATCATTTATATCATATGTTCTATTAGCAATTTGTTTTTTTTTTTTCTTTTCTTCGTGGCACTTCACAGTTCACTGCACCAGATTCAATTTTATAATATTTTTTCTGGATAAATCATAACTTATTTAAATGAAAACGCTGAATGCATGCGAAACTGGACGAGAGTTGAAATCCAACTAGAATGGGGCTGTGTAACTGAATCAGTTAGACTGGAACCAAGCTCATTGCAAAACATTGAGCTGTTGACCGAATAAGACAAAATTGACCAAGGTGACGCTCAGCATGTGAAGAGAGAGAATTTCCAGAACTTCACGTGGCGTTGAAGTATTGGCAGTCAACAAGCAAAAGCTATTTTTGAGGGAATCTCTGCAAAGCTGGGTATCTCAATCTGTTAGAATGCTGATAGCATGTAATATCTCAATTTGTTAGGATTTGATGTTGTGTAGTGTACTGTCAATCTGTGCTCTAGGGTGTAGTGCATTAATCTGTCTTTATATTGCTAGCTGAACATGCATACATTCACACACCACTTCACGAATACTACTTGTTCTGTGTGGGAATCCATTCTGTTTCAAATCAGTGCATTCTCAATGGCTTCACCATCCAACCCAAAGAAGAGAACAAAGTTAGTTGTAGTTAAGAATGCTGGTTCAGATGAACCAAATGAGAGTGACTATCTTGAAAGGTGGTTCTGCGGAAACCAGAAAAGCATAGACGACTACTACAAGCTCTACAGCAGAAAGATAATCATTTCTCCAAAGATGTTAAGCCTAGATTGGCTTAAAGAAGAAAAACTGGTTGAAGTAAGAAGTATGCTAAAATTTCAGAAGCTGGACCAATTCCTGAACCTGACTAGAAATACTTATCCATATTTGGTTAAGGTGTTTCTAACAAACATATGGTATGATGATGAGTGCGTATACTCACAAGTGAAAGAAATCGACTTTGCTATCAATGAGGAAGTTTGGATGAATGTCACACGCTTGAATAATGATGGAGCTGTTGTAACCAGAGGAAATTCTGCTGATCTGGGAGGTTTCAACAAGGTGCAGTTTTATAAATCTTGCCTTAGAGATCAGTCCTCTGTGTCTAGAACATACAATGTTGGTGGTTTAGCAACAATACCCAGAATTCTGACCTACATTGTCATCTGGATACTCACACCCAGAGACATCAATCATGCTACCTTGACTGAGGAAGACTTGATTCTTATGTACTGCATCACGTCCAAAATCAGAGTCAACTGGATTCAAGTTATCTGTGATCACTTGTTCAAAGTGGGCAAGAAGTTAGAGTATCGCATCCCCTATGTGACAATGTTATCAAAGTTTATTGATTACTTTGAGATTGATGTTGAGGACGAGATTGTTGAGGAAGTCAAAGCAGTAAATCAGATCTCCACAGCAAATTTAACCAAGAACGGGCTGGTGAAACTGAAAAACAAGAAATGGGTATCTAAGGCTGATGAAGGAACAGCTGATGAAGATAATGAGGAAGAATCAACTCAAGGAGAGTTTGAAGAATCTGACGATGAAGCTGATGAAGCTAATATGGAACATGATCAAGGTGGAATGGCAACTGAAACACCTATTGCTGCTGTTGGACAAGATTATTTTGCTGGATTTGAACAAAGGATGTTCAACCAACTGAACAACATGCAAGATCAACACCGTGTGCATCACGAGTACTGCCAAACACACTTCCAACTGATTGAGACCCAAGTTGATGATATTCAGTCCAAGATTGGGACTTTATTCTTCCCACCAAACGAGTAGATCATGCATTGCATAACTAAGTGGTTGTCTCTCTCCTTAAAGACAATGGGGGAGAAGTTTAGTGTGTTGGTTGTTCTGGCTATGTGTTGGGGAGATAAATTGTGTGTTGTTTTGTGTTTGGCTGTTTGTGTGCTATTATGCTTGTGTTATGTTTAGTATGCTAGTTTGTTGTTCGTACTTCTGCTGATCTGTTGATGCTGTAACTACTGGTTTATCTAGCAGGATGGAATTGCTCTAGGATTAGTTATGTTTACTCAGTGTACTGTTTATTCGGCTGATTAAATCACTCATATTCTGCTGCCCGAAATGTAACACTATTTTATATGAATGAAATTTGGTAGTACTATGTTTATGCTAATTCTAGTTTCTTTTCATTCTTTAAAACTGTGATCGTGGCAATGGATTATGGGGGAGCAATTGCATAAATGCATAATTGTTGATCAAAACTGGTTTAAGCATGAGAATGCATGAAATCTATTCAATTACAGTTTGATCAATTTACTGGAAATTGTTTACTGAACTTGTTCTTATTACCAATTGCTAATCTACTGTTATTGAGTTTAGTTGTTACAAGTTTGAACTAGATAACTCAACACACCATTTTTTGTCTTCATCAAATTGGGGGAGATTGTTAGCACCAGTGGGCTACTGTGATGATTTGATGAAGCCGACCAAGTGAAGAAGTTCAAAACCTTATGAGCATATGTGGAATGTATGAAGATTTCATGAAGATTGAAGACTTGGTCTAAAACTTAGGAGTGTGTGTTGTGGGGTAAGTTTGACGTATAATCAGTGATGCATGCAATCTTAATCAAAGATAAGCTCCACAAGTATTTTCTGAATTAACAAAAGTTTTGAGAAATCATTAAAATCAAAACTTGCGTTTTGAACAACTGTTTTAACTAACTGGAGAAAAACAGTCGACTATTTGAAAAATCAATCGACTAAATTTTAAATGACAGTTGTCTATAAATAGCTGGCGCGAAATTTTGGAAAGATATGAAAATCATTCTAAACATTTTCTGAGCAAGAACATTTGAGATTTCAAAGAAAGTAAAAGCGTCATTGAGTCTAGTGATCAAGATCAATCAACGTTTTCATCAAAGAACTATTTTCTTGAACTGCTACTGGAGCTTTGATTTGACTAAGACAGTTTCTTCACTGATTTGATCATCAGACTAAGCCTTCTATACCTTTTCTTTATTACTTTTGTAATCCTTTGTATAGAAGTGCTTGTATTGTTGTGATAGTGTTAATCTTTCATCTGTATTGAAACTGCTACTGCGTTCTTGAATTACTGAGGTGTAATTCGTGGTACAGTGGGACTGTACTGGTAGTTTACCTACTACGAGGTGCAATGTGAGGCGGTTCTGGGTTATACAGTGGGTTCTGGGTTATAGAGTGGGTTCTGTATAACTGTGACTTGTTGTGGGTTTCAGCAAGGGTGTTCTTGAAACACACAGTGAGTTTCTGTGTGGTTTCTTATTCTGCTGTGGGTACAACAATGGTCTACTGCGAGTTGCAGTGAGACGTTTCTGGGTTATACAGTGGACTCTGTATAACTGTGACTTGCTGTGGGTTTCAGCAAGGGAGTTCTTGAAACGCACAGTGGACTCTGTGTGGTTTCTTGGTCTGCTGTAGGTTCAGCAGTGGTTGCTGCGAAGGCAGTGTTGTCTTGCCGTGGGCAAATGTTGTAAACTTGATCGTTTGATCATTTTTAGTGAAATCCTTACTCTGTGTGAGGGACTGGACGTAGCCTGTTTGGTGGGTGAACCAGTATAAAAATCTGTGTTCTTGAATCTTCTTTCTCCTTCTTGATCACTAATTTAATTGACTGGTTCACTGTATAAATTGTTTTCAGAATCTATAATTGAACTATAATTGATTTAAGACTTAAACATCTTTTAATAATTGTTTCTTTAATAAAAAGAATTTTATTTTTGATTGATTCATAATAATTCGAACTGTTGATTGAATCGAAGTTAATCAGTTCATTCTGTGTGGTTAACTTCTATTATGTTTCTGTGTAGTAAACTAAATCGCTTCCGTACTTACATTTGAATTATGATAAAACTGTTTGGTTTGCTACATTGTACTGTGACTGGATTATATTCTGTTTACTGATTCATTCTACTACTTTGCTCAGTAAAGTCAATAAAGATCGAGTTTATCAAACTGATTTGAATTTTCCTAAAAGGTTAAATAGTTTTGAAAAAGATTTTGAAATCCAATTCACCCCCCTCGTATTTCAGCCAAAACAGTTTCTTACAATTGTCAACTTTTAAAATAGGCCATAGAATTGGTCACAGTTTCGCTTACAAAATTGGTCACTGATTCGGTCATAATATCAGTCACAGAATCGGTCACTGATTTGTTCACAGAATCAGTCACAGATTCGGTTACTATACATTAGCGATCAGCAAAATAGTGACTGACATTTTTGGTCACTAAATCGATCATTGTTTTAATCAGTGACCGATTTTGGTCATTTAGTGACCAATTTTTTAGTCACTATTAGTGATTTTTCTAATAATGGGTTTAGATTCAACTTTTCGAATGTCCTTCCATTTTGATTTGGCCATTGAGAGATTTGTTAAATTTGTCATCTTGCACATATGACTCTATCTTTCCATTTTTCCTCCATGATAGTTTCACCTCTTCATAATAATCTCGAGGAATACAAAATTCAACCCCTTTTTTTTTTGCCATGTATCAGTTGGGCGATTGGCGATCCTATAGGAAGATGTAACAGAAGACAAGGGAATAATAAATGGTTCTTTGAGGTTGAAATTTAATGATAACATGTCCTTCTTACTCCCAACAACATTGATTGTCTTCTAAGTACAATATATTCATACCAACCATTCCAAACTCACAAAGAAAAAGATTTACAAATATCAACTACTTCATAGGCAACTTCGTTCTTTATTTCATAGTTCTCACAAGTCATTCAAAACTGCTTAATCAAATATTTTTTATAGTTTTTATCTTTTTTAGTATAAAATCTTAATGTAAATACATATATGGAATGAATACTTACTATACTCAAGCAAAGACACTCATTAAATACTTAGGAGATGAATTTATTCATAAAAAATGCCTTAAGTTTGGTCTTGATGCCTATTGTTTTAGTATGTTTCAGGATCCATTAAAATTTCTAAAACAAAACCCTAAATCAATAACAAATCTTTGACATTAAATATCTTAAACCTTACCAGATGATGAAAATGGTAGGAAATCTCCTTTCACTATTCTATGTTTTCGTGTTTTTTCTTCCCTTGCTTTCTGTCCCATCTTCCCTTATTTCACACCTTTCTCCTTCAACTCTTTTGGTGTGAGAGGATTCCATTTTTTTGGACTCACTTATCTCCTTCAATCCTTCCAGTATGGAACGGTGTTCTGGTGTGGGATGGGATTTCTCCACACAGGATTTCTGTTCTGACTCCCCACAGTTGCTTCGGTTAACCCTCAAACACTTTTCCACTTTTCAAAATACAAATTCCGAACAAAGACAAAAATATCCTTTAGCCACGTAAGTGATTGTGCCACCTCACGGTTGTTAAAGGGGAGTTACTTCCCATCTGTTATCAAAGGAATATTTCTCATGATTTTACTATTTTCCTGAAAAATAATGCTAATATAATATGGACGATGGAGTGGTGTAGATATTTTGGGTGAAAAAAGGTATGTAGGACCATATTTGTATCCTGATCAATTTTATTTAAATTTTATTGACAACTATTTTCCATGTGTATATATGCCTAATTTAATTTTAGTATCTCATCCCAAATGATTAAGATAATAGAATGTGAAGCCTAATAGATAACCAAACCAATACAGGTCCAATATAATATGACAAGTCGAGGTTGAAATAAAATTTTAAAATTATATTTTATAAAAATTAGTTAAACATTCACTACAAAAAAAATAAAAATTACCGACGAGACAAATCCATTGGAAACATCCAAAATTTGTCGGTAAATTGATTATATGTAATTTCTGACGAATTTAGGGTAAATCCGTCGGTAATTACTGACAAAATCAGAAATTCGTCGATAAAATCGTCGATAATGATATTTTACTGACGAATAAAGTTCCATCGATAAAATTCTATCGGTAATTTAACTTTTTCTTGTAGTGATTTAAAAATACATTTTAAAACATGTTTATTTAGGATTGAGTTTCGCAAACAGAAGAAATATATTTTATTAACTACTGTATTTTGTTGAGTACTATTTTCCAGAGCTTGGGAGTTATAGTATGATTGTTATTATTTTCCTTTTCCATTTCAACATCTAACTACATCCATAAACTTAATTCTCTATATATGGATTGTATTCACAAAAATCAACTACAAAACACAATGTTCGATTCAACAATTCTCTTGGCTATTTAATTACTAGATGGCTATGGAAAAATCTCAAAGAACACAGACACAAAAGTTGCAACCATAATTCTCAATACCATCAGATTTAAAAGCATTTTCTATAGGATTTGACAACTAGATAATACAATCTACATTGTAAAATAATTTTTTTCTCTGAGTTTTGCTGCTAATTAGTTTGGTTCGTGTTAAGTTATCTTTGCTTGAGGACAAACAAGGTTTTAAGTTTGGGGCAGTTTCATAATATTTATTTTTATCATATTTTGAACTCAATTTTTACTATGAAGTTAACTCTTTCTTAACATTTTTTTCCCACCACCTTACAGCTGTTGGTAATGTATCCCTTTTCCGCTTTGTCTCTCCTTTTAAGAGTAATAACATTACCCACTGAAAATTTCATGGGTAATTATTCGTGGGAAAACAACTTTTTCTTGTAGTGAAAGGAGAACGGAGATAATCTCAACTTTTAAGAAAACCACAATGGTAATTCTCATTCACTTACTTCTATATGATTTTAGAAATCAAATGAACTCCTTTATATAGGGATTGTGGACATACATATGGAGTGTCAAGAGTCAACAAATAAGAAAAAGACTAACAAAAGTTAACTAAGATTAAGGTAAACTAATTTCCTAAAAAATATGTAGGTGCATTGAAGGAAATGATTACAATTCATGACTTGGAAATCCTTGTATTTTGGTCATGATTGGTACGACAATTAGGGAGTTCCAAAGGTCAAGGAGCTTTCCCTAACTTGCTTCTCTTCAATTTTTTACTTCTCTCAAGTTTCTTTTAATTTCTTTTTCTAAAGCTCTAATTCTTCCTCTTGTTTTTATTCCTTGAAATTGTTTCATTAATTCTTCCTCTTTACATTTTCTATCCATGCTCCTTGTTTAAATTCTTTCATGCTCTCTTTCTCTTATTCCTCAAATGCCTCAATCTTGCATGTATCAACCCACCATTGTATGAACAACTCAACAAGCTTAAAGATACGTTTCAACAATTCGTGCAACTTTGATAAATAATATAGATGCTTCAATAAAGAATCTTGAGGTTCAAGTGGGTCAATTTGCAAAGAAAATGGTAACCATAAGAGTCAATCATTCTCTGCAAACATTCAAGTCAATCCCAAAGAGTAGTGTACGACAATTGTTACCAGAAGTGGGAAAGAAGTTGGGCTGAGAGAAAAAAAAATTGATGGTGATGAGAATAAGATGGATTAGGAAAAGAGAGAAAAATTGAGTGTAGATACTGAAGTATAGGAAGAAAAAAATAAATGTAGCCTAGCGGAAGGGATGACAATTGCTTTTGGGTTGAAGCAAGCCTCGTGCAACCTAGATTAAGCCCAATGCAAGGTGTTGCAGGGAGGCTCGTAGGTGTGCTTGGGTCTGACCTAACAAACATTGACCTCAACGTGAGTTCAAAATGTTTCTTTTAAAAGCCAAAACCTAGCAAGCCTTAAGTGCACTCTAATGTTGCCCTCAGTTGCCTACACCTTCACTGCAACTCTTAACACCCAGACTTTACTCATAACTCATTCTATTATACTCAATGCCCCTAATCACTCCATAGTCATTTAATTCTCTTACTCTCAACTCTATCTGAGTAGTATTTACATTCAAATTTTTTTGCATCTGTCAAGTAAGTTTTTCATTTTTCTTGCTTATATTGATGTTGTTGTAAGTTTTAGGTTTCTGGAACTCCTTTGAGTGTCTTTACTCTATATAGGTAAGGGAATCTAGTTTGAATGTTTTTAATAAATATTGTAATTTCTTGTTTTATTAAGTATGAATTAGATGAATCTGAATTAAATTGAATGGATGTTTATGTATGATATGATGTAGTAGAAATGTTTTTGAATGATATGGAATGGTGATCGACACGTAGGATCTTTAGGAAAAGAGATACTTGTGTTTAGAATGTTTAGAACGTGCATTGTTTGTATTTGTCTAGAAAGAGGTATCTTAACTCTACTAGTACATTGGAATCATATAGATGAAGATTGCCAAGTAGTGAGAGTTGTAGGAGGTGTTAGCACTGATGCTACCATGTGATTTGATGAAGCCAACTTGGACTATGAATGAAGTTCAATTGAACTTGTTTTTCACTAATGTTTCATATTTTTTTGGATACATGGATACAACTTGCTGTGTTTTGACCAATACGGATGTGACATTCTGAGTTTTTGTGCATACAATTTCGGCTTTCGGTCATTCAAGCAATACATATGCGGCATTTTGAGTTTTTTACATATACAATTTCGGTTCTCGGTCATTCAAGCCATACGAATGCGGAACATGTATCCAATGCGGCCTATACATCCAATGCGGCCTATACATCCAATGCGGCCCATGCATCCAATACGACCATTGAGCCAATGCAAATGCGGTCATACAAAGATGTGGGCATACGTCTCGAGTTTTGGTCATTGCGGCCAATGCAGAAGCAGTCATACAAAGATACAGGTATACGTCTCAGTTTTAATCATGTGACCAATGCAGATGCGGCCGCTCGAAGACACAACTACACTATCATGACTTTCAGATACAATCACTTGAAGATGCGGCTATGGTGTCTTGCTTTTCGGTCATATAGTCACTCGACGATACAACTATGCTGACACGGCTCTCGGATGCAATCATGTAGATGCCACCACTCAGAGATACGGCTTTCGGTCATGGTGTCATGCAGATGGGGCCACTCAGAGATATGGCTTTTGGTAATGAGGTCATGAAGATGCGACCACTCAGAGATATGGCTTACAGCCATTCGAGGATACGACTATGCAGAGATGCGGCTTTGTTGACGTGACTTTCTTTCATTTGGTTTGAGGTTGTGTGTGTGGATATGATCCTTTTACCATGAGCAAGCAATTTTGAACCACTTTGATGAGCTTGAAAATCTTTAAACTTGTTTTAACAAGAGACTTAACCATTTTCAAAAATCTCTTTACTAAGGTTTTGCAATCAATTATTTTTCAAAAATAAATTTATTAAAAAATCAATTGATTGATTTTGGTTTACCAATTGATTAAATTTGGAAAGTTAAGTCAGTTTTTTAATTTAAAATTGGTTGCTCATAAAATAGTTTCGCGACTTTTCAAAAGGAGACAACAAATAAAACAATGATATTACATTTTTCTTAGAGAGTTTAACGCGCGAAAAATAGTGTTAATTCTAAAATCAGTGAATCTTCGAATAATCAAGTTTTCTATTCAAGAAAAATCAAGATTGTAGATCTTGTAGCTCTCCGTTGACATTAAAAGTGCTACTCTAGTTTCAGTTCTTCAAAGATAATTCTTCTACATTAGTTTTTCTGTGATAAAACTATGTTTGCAAAATTGCTTTCGGCTTGTATAGTTTTCTTGTATTCGTGATTGTTTAGACTACAATTTGTATAGGGTTTACTCTTTGTAGTTGTGTAGTAGGGTTCTACACTGGTTTTGTAATCTCTGTAGGGTTCAGAGGTGGTTTCTGAAGTGTGCAGTGAGTCTCTTGCGGGGTGCAAGTGTATTGTGTTGTTCTTGATTGAACGTTGAAGTTCTTGAGTGAATTTCTTTGCTTGCCGGCAAAGAGTCTAGATGTAGCTCTTGAGGAATAGTGAACCAGTATAAATCTTGGTGTTCATGCTTTATCTTTTCCCTCTCTTGATATGTGTTTGTTTCTGTAATGTTTTACTATATCTGTTTGCGTGATTCAATTAATTGGTTTCAGTTTTCAATTGATTGTTTTTGTGTTGTGCACTAAAAATCCACATAATTGATTGTTTTAATAAAGAACTTTCATTCTTTCCAAAGTTTTAAAAAAAAAAATTGAATGTTCAATTAACCCTGTCTTGAACTCAGCCTAAACTCCTTTTTAGGAAGTTCATATGACTACGCTACAGTGTTAAAAAAGAACCGATTAGACCAGATTATATAGATTACACCTATCATATCAGTTTGATGTGATTCATTTTGATTCAAGGTTGTGTAGATTTCATAGTTGGGAGTGATATGATAGGTGTAGACCTCTGAATCCTATTCAAAGCACAAGTCTACCAGAATTAGAGAGTCAAGTGTCTTTGTATGTGAGTCAAGTGTCTTTGTATGTAAGTCAATGTATGTAACATACCATATTTTTCATATATTACGAAATTTATTGCATAAAAATTATATAATAAACCTGGATATAAAAACCTATATATTCATCTTATATTTCAAAATATACTTCTTCACATAAAATTTGTTAAAAATATATTTGAACAATCAGAATAAAATAAAATTAAACTTCTCGATTAGCTTACTAAGGATTCACACCTCCTATCAAATCCTCTGCTCACGTGTAATACACGATCATCACAGATTAAAAAAAAAAACCAAACAAATACCACACAAAAATAAGGGTAAGCTAGAGAGTTTTAAAAAATGTGTTTTCATAAATTAAATTTCTATCTCAACCAAACTACAAGAAAACAAGCTTTCATAATTCATCTCATACATCACACTATCATTCTTACATCACACTCAGGTGACACGGTTAATCCATATGATCTGATCCAACCAGTTTTTTTTCACATCGTGCCGCAGTCATATGATCCTCCTTCGACTCTCACCACCTACCAATCTTCATTCATTATTCCAATGACTAGTAGTGTCAGGATACGATCTCAACAAGAGTATGTCTCGATCACACACCACATCACTCACAAACATTGATACTACATCATACAATACGTAAACCCTCCTTCATCCAAATTCATCCAATTCATACTTAATAAAACAATTAATTACAATATCTATAAAAAATATGCAAATATCATCTCTTACCCAAATTCAGAAATATATCTCACACATCATGCATATCATTCACTATTTAAAAGTAAATTAACATTTATAAAAGACATACAACTAGCTTCCCGTACCTCTATAGAGTAGAGTTATCTCTAGCTTGTTTAGGCCTCTAAACAAACTTTTGGGCTCAAGTTCAAAATTGGAGAAGATCACTCTAGAGAATTTAGAGCTTCAAGATTAGAAGACCTTTAGTTGTAAAAATTGTATAGAATAGTGTAGAATTTATTTTAGGCCAAGTAAAATAGGATTTTGGACCTTGAAGCCCATAAGAAAAAGTGGACATTCACCTTTGAAAGAAGACTCCAAGAAGGTGTCACCTAAGAAAAATGAGTCCAAGATGGCCTCACATGCAACTCCAAGTAGGTGCCTCATGCGAGCTTTTTCTCTTGACTTCTTTTGCCACTTGTCCACCTCTCATTGGAGAGTATTCAAAGCTTAGCTTGCAAGTTATATTTGCCACATGGCACTCTCTCAATGGAGAGGATCCTCTCCACTCATGGCTTGCCACTTGTCAAGCTCTTATTGGAGAGTTTTTGAGAAACTTGCAAGACAAGTCATCTTTTAGTCTATAAATAGGAAGCTTGTGTAATTGAAAATTAAGATTCGAATAAGTAATGAAATGCTGACCAATTTTTTTCCTCTTCACTCTTGTTCAAAATCTCTACTTAGAGTAGTCTTTTTATAAACTTGCTCTTGCTTCCTCCTAGGTGGGTTGGCCTAACCTAACACCTAATTTACTCCAAATTCCATCTCAAACACTTCAATCCACTACAAACATCAATTATTCGGGTGCATCTACTCCAATTTTCGTTCAAAACATCATACATTGAAGAAGAAGCATACTGACGGTAGAATTACATCACTTGCTCTATTCCTGGACACAAGCTTTCCTAGCGACACTAATCAATGAATAAAGAGGACAAAGAGTTAGAGTGTAAATCAAGAGCTTTCCAGAAGATTGGGCCCATCTCATGCTATTTGGGCTTTCAATTGGGCCCAAATGCAAAAACTTATGAAATTACTTTGGAGAAAATAGAGTATCAAGGAGAAGTTCTCTAATTTGTATAAATTGTTTAGAATAATTAGGGTCTTGTATTTGGGCCAAGTAGAATAGATTTGGCCTTTGTATTTTTGGGCAATGTAGTGTAAGTGTTAGGAGAAGTTGTCTCCTTGTGCCACTTGTCATCACCTTGTCATAGAAGCTAGGGTTAGAAGCTTGTCATATAAGCTAGGGTTAGCTAGCTTCCCATACAATGCTCTTCCTCTCTTGTACTCTATAGATAGAGGTGTCATGCAATGTAGTTTTCAAGCTTGATTGTATAATGAAATCTTGGATATTTTTTAGCTTTTGTCAAGTTTCCTTTTGAGTCTTCTTCTCCAACAAGCCTTGGAGAACACTTGGTGGTTGGCCCAACATGCTCCAAGATCACCTACATCCACTAGTTCATCCATTGCCTTGAAGCTTCCACCGTCGCTTCTTCTATAACTTCACCTTTCCACAATTTTCTTCATTTGTTCCTCATGTTCATTTGGATCGGTACAAGGCTCCTAGGTGCTCTACAACATCACGTGTAGATTCAAGAAGCCAAAAGCACCAAGGAGCTCTTCTATCATTTGGTATCATGAGCTTAGGTCTTCAAGAGATGAGTTTTTTATCCCTTTCACTTTTGTTTAGTTGTTCTGTGTTGTTTACTGTTTTTTTTACAAGTTGTGAGTGTTTTGTACAGATTAAATGTTGTTCTTGAGTTTAAACAGTTCAAATAACATCAATCTTCTTGAACCATCCAAGAATCAAGTGTTTAGGTGTTCTTGTTGTGTGTTGAAACTGTTTTTGTGTTTTAATTGAGTTTTATTCAATTTTAATCAGATGAAACTTCTTATTTTTAGGTATTTTCAAGTTTGTAATATTTTCTTGTAATGTTCTAAGCCATATGCTTTCAAATATGCCATAAACTCCATGTTTAGAAACTTGTTCACAAGGTATTTGTGAAAATGCTTATACTATGTCTACTATGTGTTTGATGAAACGTATTGAGTAAACTGCACTTGTGTGAACCTTTGTGTGTTTTTCCTTTTATGTTTTTGAGTTCTTTAGCTTGTTATTATATCATTAAAAAGTTCCTTAGAGTTAGGTTTCCATTATGTCTTGATGTTATGTTCAAACTCATTGGAGTTCTATAGGTATCAATTTTCTGAAGTTGTTTTGTTAATTTCATTGATTCGGAAAATTTACTACAAAGAGTATACGCATCATATTGAAGTGAAATTAATTTTATACAAGGGCAAATCATGATGTATATGAAACATTGTTAAAAAAACGCATTCAAATTCAAAGTTTACAAAAAATGATAAATGTTCAAAAGTCGAATGCTAGTTATTGACAAAATTATGACCGAAGTGAAAATTGGCCTCTATAATTGATTTACTGCAATTAATCCAGTGACTGCATTGACCTCCAAATTTGTGTGACCAAAGATTCACATGTTGGGAGTGTGTGGTTAAAATTTGGTGTCCTAATTCACTGTGGATTGAACTCAATAAATTTTGGACTACGCACTGCTAGGAACTTAGCGCATTGACATAAGGACTGTTGCACTGGACCTAAAATCCTTGCTATTTTGGATCTATATAGAGCGACTCAGTGCTTAGTTTTACCTGAAATTGTGCATGGACGTTCTATAATATGTTGGAAATTGGTGGTAAAATTTTCAGAAGAAAAGACGTTGTACATTGGTCACAAGAAAACAACCATACATTGCTGCCAGAACTAAAAACTCTAGTTTTATTTTCTATTTTAAATCTATTCTACAACTATTCTTATGTATTCTTTTGTGCCTTGCCTCCATTATTGTGCTTTATTTTCTAGCTTGTCACTTTAATTTCCACTCTTTGAGTTTGTCCATGAAAGATCTATTTGAGTTGTACTTTTCCAAATTATGCTTTATTGCTTTATATTTTTGTGGCCTCTTAATGAGCTAGTACGTTGATGAGGTAATTGGGTTGAGTTGGTGTCCAATATATCAAGAGTTATTTGATAAGCCAATTTGGAGGAGAATTCACAAAGGGAGGACATGACTTTCGTTGATGGAAAGTTGAATGACAAATTGACAAAGTTGGAGTGATACACTTGTGAGGCAAATTTTCACAAACACTCCCACTGGTATGCTAGACTTGTTTGTCTTACCTTGAGAACACTACTTCACAAAACTTAAGATATCTAAGCATTCTCACCCCGACAGTGGTAATGAGTCTAGTGAAAATACTTCAAACTTGAGAAAATTTTTGAATTAACATTTTTCTTTTAAACTAAACACTAAAGTACAATTTGCCATAATGGAGGAGGAAATGAAGACCTTAAGGAAGAAGGATCACAAGTCCAAATAAAAAACCAGTCCTTAAAAAAAATATCATTCTGATAGTGAGGAAGAAAAACCATAGAGAAACACAATCAGCCTGATCCATACAGCTGCCATAGGAAAGAGAGAAAATCCAAAGAAGTTAGGGTAGATCTACCTCATTTTTATGGAAGGAATGATATTGATACCCTTTTAGACTGGGAGATGGAGGTTGAACAATTATTTGAATGCTACCATGTGAGTGAGGAAAGGAAGGTACCCTTAGCCACCCTTAACTTCCAAGAATATGCCATGTTTTGGTGGAAACAAAGATAATATGATGTTCAATTGGGAGAAATTTTAAAATATTGATTTGGAAAGAGTTGAAGGCATGCATGTGAAAAAAATTTGTTTCGCCTTTCTATGAGAAAAATATAAAGAACAGAGAAAAGATGAAATGCTTGTCAAACTAGGCAGTAAATTTTTAGAAAGATAAATAGATTTTATGAGAAAAAAAGTTTAAAGAAAAAATGGAAGCTCTTAATTATACAAAAAGAAGAGAAAGCGAAGAAAGAAAGAAAAGAGAAAGAGTGGAGGGAAAAAGAAGAGAGATAGTAAAGAAAGAAAAATGTTCGTTCGGAGTTGATCCAGACATTGATATAAAACCCTCTTCTTTAGAACCATCTTGTGAGAAGTTGAGTGAACCTTTTTCTGGAGCTGAATCAGACACTAACTCCTCCTTCACAAAAAATCTTTGTGAGGAATTGCCTAAAGACAAATATGTGCCCAGGGTTGAGCTAGACATTAACACCAAACCCTCACTTAGAGAAAAACCTTGTGATGAGTAGCTTATAATTAAACAACAAGATCAAAATATTAAGCAACTTTATATGGAACAAACAAAGAAAAGTACAAATAAAGATGAAGTTGTTCCTTGGGCAAAAAGCTTTGTCTATCATCTAGTAAGGAGTACCTTGACCTTGGGACTTGGTTTCTTGGGAATTTTACTTTCATTCTTAAATGTTTTGTATATATTCCATATGTTTTACTATTTTCATATTTTTACAGGAGGGTGCTTGATCTTGGAGGAAGTTAACAACTGAACGTTGTGGATTTGAGGACAGATCCCTTTCAAGAGGGAGGGGATGATGGAGGAAGGTCCCAACAACATTAATCAAATAATAAAGAGGACAAAGAGCCAAAGGGTGAATCAAGAGCATTCCAAAAGATTGGGCCCATCTCAGGCCATTTAGGCTTTCAATCGGTCCCAAATCCAAAACTGAAGAAATCACTTTGGAGAAAATAGAGTATTAAGGAGAAGTCCTCTAATTTGTCTAAATTGTTTAAAATAGTTCAGAATAATTTGGGCCTTGTATTTGGGCTTTGTATTTTTGGGCAATGTAGTGTAAGTGTTGGGAGAAGCTCTATCCTTGTGCTACTTGTCATCACCTTGTGAGAGTCTTGGGGTGCAAACTAGGTTTGAAAAGCTTGTCATAGAGGCTAGGGTTATAAGCTTGCCATAGAAGTTAGGGTTAGCTAGCTTCCCATACAAGCTTTTTTCTCTTTTACACTCTATAAATAGAGGTGTTATGCAATATAATTTTCAAGCTTGATTTATAATGAAATGTTGGCCATTTTTTAGCTCATTTGTCAAGTTTCCTTTTGAGTCTTCTTCTCCAAGAAGTCTTGAAGAACACTTGGTAGTTGGCCCAACCTCCTCCAAGATCACCTACATCCACCAGTTCATCCATTGCCTTGTAACTTCCACTGTAGCTTCTTCCATCACTTCACCTGTCAACGGTTTTCTTCATTTGTTCATTGCTTCCACATTTCAAGAAGAGTTCCTCATATTCATTTGGATTGGTTCAAGCTTCCTCTATACTCTACAACATCACATGTAGATTCAAGAAGCCAAAAGCACCAAGGAGCTCTTCTATCAATAATTCAATTCCAGATTACAAAAGGTATCTTCCAATACTTGTAAGAATCAATGATCAAGTTATCGATCAAGATAACAAGCAATAACAATAAAATCAAAATATCGATATATTGAAAAAAAAGACATGAATATGAAAAAATAGAACAATTACATGAGAGTTCATAAAGTCTTAATCTACACCAATAATAGAGATTTTGGCTCTTCAAAGACATGAGAATACCAAACCTTACAAAAGAATAGTGTAATACGAAGAAGATTCCATAAGAAATCCAAAGAATGTCTTTCAAGAGTGATGTTTGATCTCCAATAGCCTAAGATGCCTATCTCTAACATGAGCAACTATTAAATAAACTCTAAATTTCGTCACATGTGTCGAGCTCAGGTCAATTGCAATACAAAATCAATCAGATAATTTTTCCAATTAATCAGCAACACAAAAAAGCAATCTATAAAATCATGAAACAACAAATTGATTTTTTTAGAATGATATAGTTTTACAAAGTGTTCAAGAATTAATGATTTTTCCACAATTAACAACTACTCATCGAAAGCAGATTCGTTCAGTTTCAGAAATGATACACAATACAATTGAACTAGGAAACATAGCGAGTGTAGTACACAAAAGTAATCAATTGAAATACATAAATAGTTGAATGACTTTTGTGCTGAATCAGAAATTAAGCAGATTTGAATTGCACTTCAAGATTTAAGGAAAGAGTGAGCAATAACACAAGAATTTATACTGGTTTGCTCTTCCTCAAGAGCTATATCGAGGTTTCTTGCCAATCAAACAAAGAAATTCACTAAAGATCACAAATGTACAAACAATATATACAATTAAGAACTTGTCTTGCACCCTGAAAGAACACACTCAAACACTGTGCAGAACCCTACTACACTTCTATAAGAGTAAACCCTATACAATGGTAGTTCCAAAACATCTTACAATCAATAAAATAAAAAAAAAAGCACAACTTCGACCTATACAACTTCTAAACAAAAGAAAAACACAAGGTTGCGGTGACTTCCCTCAATGAAGAAACACTAGAACAGTGCGGTACACTATAAGTTCAAGGGAAAAAGCTCAAAGATCCACTTTCTTGATTTCTCTTGATGAAAATAACACTTTGTTCTTCAACAATAACTCTCATTTCACGTTTCAAAATAATCATAATTTGTTTCGCTTTAAAAAAATCCTCTCATATTGTTTATTAATTGTATTTATAAGCAATTTTAAAAACAATTATACTGTAACAAAAACAATTGATTGAGAATCACTTTAAAAATTGATTTATGTAAAAATAAATTTAAAAAGCTCAATGATCCATTTTTATTGAAAATCATTTGTTAATTCAGTTTTAGTTTTATCCTTTTAAAAACTCTAGAAATCATTTCAGCTTATCCTAATGATTTGTAATGCATGCATATATCTAAACAACTCACATACACACGTTAAGACATCTTCAAATCTTCTCTTTGCTTGTATTGACTTGGCTTTATTTAATACCAAAACTTCACTTTTATCAACAATTTCCCCCTATTTGTTGAAGGCAATCCAATGTGTTGAGTTTCTACATATAAACATACATTATCACAACTAACAAAAAATGTGACAGTATCCACTCAAATTGAAAAAAAAAAAAAATATTGATACACCTGATTAGTCCAGTTCACTTGATTTATTTTCCCACATATCAAGGAATAACAAAGAATTATGCATAACTTAGCTCTCCCAAATTGTTAACTCCCCGAGAATGATATAATGAATATGCAAGGTCAGTGAATTAGTTTGATTTGAAAACAAAAAGCATTGCATCATCACATAAGTAATTCAAAAGTAGTTCATATTCTATTAATATTGAACACATGTTAGAAATATGATAGAACATCAAACCAAACTACAACGTGAGAGACCAACTTAAGCAAACCTAAACAAACTATGATGCAACCAAAATACAACATCAGAAAGCAACACATAACTACAAAATACACTACTTCTCCCTTATTGAGTTCATCAAATAGGGTAAAAGCAGTATGAAGCCTAAGAAAAAACATGAAACTAGGATTTTAGAGGATATCTTAAGAGTTGGGGCCATAGTACATGTCAGCAAGCTGGTATTGAATGGCTTCAATTTGTGAATCCAGATGTTTACACTACAAAAAAATGTGTATGAGGTGGCGTTTTTAGTATGACATTTCAAAAAAAGCATCATATAATATTGTATAAGTCAACACTTTAATGAGTGCCACGTTTTGAGTTCAAAAAATGACATTTACAACTGCTGATTTGTAAAGGGTACAACTTTTTTTTTGTCGCCCAGATTCATTCTCATATGTTAATGAAAAGGCTTTTCCCTCCACACTCTCCCTCCAAAGTGAAAACACCCTCCTTAAAACACTCAAAACTGAAAACTCTCCCTCGTTTTCGTTTTTGTTTCCATAAACTGAAACTGAAACACTCTCCCTCCATACAATCCCTTATTTTCGTTTTCGTTCCCATAAACTGAAACAATGAAACACTCAAAACACTGAAAATCTGCAAACCTTTCATTCCCAAACCCTTACCCTAACAATTTATAGTTCCTATTGGTGAATCCCTAACCGATTGCATAAATTATGTTTTAGAGTGATTGTTTGGTGACCTTCGATTGCCCTCACAACGACGAAAGGTAAGATTTTTATTGTTGTTAGAGGTTTTTCATTTTTGTTTTGATTTTGTTCGAAATCCATGACTTTTGGATTGCATCTAACCAATTTGTATAATTTGATTGCATATATTTGGGGACAACTTGAAGAAGTTACGTGATTCTTGCTATTGAACGATTTTAAAGGTTTTTGGGGACAAAACAGAGGTATGTTCATAATGCCTTGTATATATTTTGAGTGATTCTTGCTATTGAAGCTGTTGTGTGAAAAGGGTGGTCCAATGTATGACTGTGATTCTGAATTTGTTAAAAGCGTATGGTTGTTCTTCAAACATATAAGAAATTTCCATGTTGAAGTTATTTTAAATTATAAGTTCATATAAATATTTGAAAAAAGGATTGATTGATAGGAGAATAGGGATCCTTACATTGCATATCATTAGATATCGGGAGTGCTCGTGCACCTGACTTGTCAAGGCACAAAAAATTGACATTGAGTGAGAGGGTGAGCGTGTGTGATATTCATTATTCACTCGTCCTATTATTTTATTTGAGAATAATCTGATTTAATTGAGAACTCAGATTATAGAAAGTTGGATTGAATTGAGCATCATACTACCAATTTAAAAAAAGAGGAATTAATACTCTGTTTATTGTTCACATTCTTGCACAACAACTTGGTTATTGTAGGTTTTGTTACATTGCTAATATCGGATGATGTTAGAGTTGAAATAAGATTATATGAATGTGCAAGGAAATATTACACCATAGTCAAACCGGTATGTCATGGTAAAGTTTGATGCACAATTCATCACGTTTTACTATTATGGATCTTACGTTTGATGAATTGATGGGAATAATAAACAATGGCACTATAGTTCTAAAGACAAATTGGCGAAAGTTATCATCTCTACTATTTCCTTCCTCATGTTTCACACTGTTGTTGACCCTTTCATATTTAGTTTTCATTTTGTTAAATTATGCTTCTAGAGTCGAAGAGGTGCATCTGGTGGATGGGGTTCTGTTTCCTCAAAGCAATCAAATAGCAATGAAGCAATAGTGCAGACGGTGACAAGGTTCTTGCATGAACTGAGAACTAAGTCTACAAATAAGATTCTGACTATTAAGCAAGTATATGAGATTAGTAGTATACATTTATAATCAATAAATGTAAGTTATCATTCTACTCCTATTTGGCTACTCCTATCTGACTTAGATAAAAATTGTTCCCTCTTTATTTCTTACTCTATTTTTCATAAAGCAACACTAAACACAATTGCAATTTAATCTCAACTTTGAACTTTTAGGTATCTTCTCTTCTTCTCTAATTGTTTGGTAACCATTTGCTTCTTTAATAAAGATACAATCATTTGTCACTACATATAAAATGAAAATACTAAAAATGTTGCAATTTTCTATCATACTATATGTTATCATGTAAATACTAAAAATGTTGCAGTTTTTTATCATACTATATGGCATCGTAATAGTGAATCAACAAAGTGGATTAGTTAGATACATTTGTTCTTTAAAGAAATTAAAGAACAAATTAATTCTTTACTTGTCTACATTGCTACAAGATTAGATGTTCCTGAACATGTTGCTGTCATGGCACCTGCTTTGGTAAGTGCCTCAAATAAATTTTGTTATAGTATTAACATGTACATTCTGCTGCAGTAATTAATTTTCTTTTATGTCAATATTTCAAGCATCAGATGTTGCAAGTGGTGCTCCATCCTCAAATCACATTATAAGATCAAGTGGAGGCAGCAAGACAAATTAAATATATATGTTGTTGTTGTTTTTAGTATTTCACATGGGAACTGGGTTTGAATAATTTAGAAAGTTGTAATAGTATTAGTCTTGGAACATAATATTTTGTCAACTGTGTTAGAACATAATATGTTGCACTATGAATTATAATGTGATATTTTGTTATTACAAAATTTGTGTTATTTTAGTTTTGTTCTATTGGATATGTATGTAACATATATAATTATGAAATCTGATAAAGTATGAAGTACTATTGGATATAACTATTGGATATAGTTATATAAAATACTGGATATATATTTTCTTATTTAATATTATAATTATGACAGTTTGAACTAACGTATTATCATTCACCATTTATTATAATATGACCATAATAAGTGTCGTACTAAAACGTTCATAATGGTGTTCAAAGGTATCATTTGTGGTTGTTGTCAATAAATATAATTCTGACAATTCAATCAACATTATTTACATGTAAGAAAAATGCCCCATTATAAAAGTTATTATATAGCGGATGTTGCAGCGTTTCGAGCAAAAATGCAATTTTATATATTGTGGCGACCAAATCTATGGCGGTACGCGTAAACGCTGCACATGTATAAAGTGACACTTCTAATCGACGCTGTATACAAAAAAAAATGTCACCACATACACGATTTTTGGTAGTGTGAAAACATGCAACACAAAACTCATAGGATGGGATGGGCCCAATCTTCTGGAAAGCTCTTAATTCTCCCTTTAGTTCTTTGTCCTCTTTTATTCATTGATTAATGTCGCTGGGGCGTACTCCATCAGAAGGGAATCAATCAATCCTCTATACTTGGTCTGATCCACATCCACACCCTTGTCATCAACATCTAAGTAACAACTAGTTGAGATTGGTGTTGCAGCTTCTTTGGATTTCTCCATATCAAACTTCTTTAATAATTCCTTGCAATATTTGGAGTGATTCAAGAATGCTTGATGCTTTAATTGCTTTTGTTACTAGGTGTTAGATAAAGATGGGAATCAATCAATCCTCTATACTTGGTCTTGTCCACATCCACACCCTTCTCATCAACATCTAAGTAACAACCAGTTGAGATTGGTGTTGCAACTTCTTTGCATTTCTCCATATCAAACTTCTTTAATAATTCCTTGCAATATTTAGACTGATTCAAGAATGTTTCATGCTTGAATTTCTTGATTTGTAATCCTAGCAAGTAGTTCAACTCCCCCATCATAGAGATCTCAAATTCCCCCGTATATCTACCACAAATTCTTTGCAAAGCTTTTCGTTAGTTCTTCTAAAGATAATATCATCCAAATAAACTTCAACCAGTATTATGTCACTGTTAGCTTTCTTAATCAAAAGAGTCTTATCTATTTTTCCTCTTTTGTAGCTATGAGAAAGTAAGAAGTTACTTAACCTTTCATACCACTGTCGTGAAGCTTGTTCAAGACTATACAAAGTTTTCTTGAGCATGTATACATGTTCAGGGAACGTGTGATCTTCAAAACCTAAAGGCTAGCTGACATAAACTTCCTCGTTTATAAAGCCATTAAAAAAAACACTCTTAACATCCATTTGGAACAATTTAAATCGAAACATGCAAGCATAAGCAAGTAACAACCTCACAGTTTCCAATCTAGCAACATGCGCATATCTTTCACCAAAGTCAATGCCTTCTTCTTGATTATATCCCTTAGCCACCAGTCTAGCTTTGTTCCTCACAATAACAACTTGTTTATCCAATTTGTTTATAAACACCCACTTAGTTTTAATGATATTTATTTCATTAATCCTAGGAACTAGAATCCAAACTTCATTCCTTGGTTTAGTTCATCATGCATAACATTAATCTAATTATTATCATTCAATGCATTACCCACTATTTTAGTTTTCATTTGAGAAACAAATGCCATAAGCTCACCAAACATGTTTAAGGACTTCCTAGTTGATACTTCATTGTCTAAATGACACATAACATTGTCCATTTCTTAGGCAATCTAGAATTCACAACAGATGTAGTAGAGTCAGCAGTAGAAGCACCAGTAGGTTCTGCTTCCTGCAACTCTACATTATCTCTTTCACCACTCCACTGGTATGCATTAATCCTTTGCCTCTAAATTGAAAAGAAAACCTCGTCACTTGCATCTGTCTTTGTATTTTCATGCAGCTCTTAGTTAGATTCACCAAACACAATATGCACAGATTCTTGAATTACCATAGTCCTATTGTTATATGATCTATATGCATGACTATGTGAGCAATATCCTAGGAAACTTCCCTCATCTGCCTTTGAGTCAAACTTGCCCAAGTTTTTCCATTATTCAAAATAAAGCATTTACAACCAAAAACTTTAAAGTGAGAAATGTTAGGCTTTCCACCCTTAAATAGTTCATAGGGGGTTTCTTTAAAATAGGTCTAATTAAAACTCTGTTAAGGACATAACAACTTGTATTCACTGTATCTACCCAAAAATATTTAGGAAGATTAGTTTCATTTAAAAGTGTTTTTGCTAATTCCTCTGAAGACCTATTTTTCATCTGCACCACTCCATTTTGTTGTGTAATTTTAGGAGTTGAAAAAGGTGTTTGATACCAAACTTTTCACAAAACTTGTCAAATCTTTCATTTTGAAACTCACCCCCATGATCTGTTTTAATTGCAAAAATACAATAATTATTTTTCATTTTATAAGATTTTTGCAAGTTTCTTAAAGGCATTTGTTAGCACCAGGAGATGTTGTATTGATTTGATGAAGCTAAACCAATTACAACTAAAGTTGTTGAGTTAATGTGAAGAAACCAGTCATGTTGACCAAGTCAAGACCGAGTTCTTTCAAGTGAAGATGCATGGAGTTTGCATGGAGATTGAAGTTTTTGGGTCTAGGCTTTAGGTGGTGTTGGTGTGTCTAGATTGAGGTTAAAAACTGTGATGATAAATGTGTTGATCATTGATAAGCTCCACTGTGAAAATTGGCTTTAGCGAGGTTTTAAAAAAATCATTAAAATCAGATTTCAAATTTTGATAAACCGTTTTAACTGTCTTTTAAAATTTAGTCGACTGAGTGTCAAATCAATTGACTAAAGTTTGACAGTTGTCACTACTGCTGTTTATATAGCTGGTGCGTTTTCAAAAGAATAGAAAAGAGAATTTTTGAACATACTACTCTGATTGAGTTGAGATTTTTCAAGCAAGAGAAAACGTTGCCACACTTTTTAAGATCAAGATCAATTTGAAGTTTTAAAAGAATTCATCAAGAACTAAATTTCTGCATTCCGCTGGAGCTTTGAAACTGACTGCACATTTCTACATCATTGATCTGACCTCAGCCTAAGCACTCTATACCTGTTTCTTCTTGCATTACTAATTTGTTGTATAGAGTTGCTTTTGTTAGTTGATTGATGTGTAAATATTTCAATTGTATTAAAACTACTACTGTGTTCTTGAATTACTGGAGTGTAATTCATTGTACAGTGAGTTTATACTAGTGGTTTACCTGCTACGGGGAGCAGTGTGAGGCGTTTCTTTGTTATACAGTGGATTCTGTATAATTGTGACTTGTTTTAGGTTTCAGCAAGGGTGTTCTTGAAACACAAAGTGGGTTCTGTGTGGTTTCTTGGTCTGCTGTAGGTTTAGTAGTGGTTTGCCATGGGGAGCAGTGTGTTCTTGCTGTGAGCAAGTGTTGTAAACTTGATCAATTTGATCATTTTTAGTGAAATCCTTACTGTGGAGTAAGGAATTAGATGTAGCCCGTTTTGTTGGGTGAACCAGGATAAAAATCTTTGTGTTCTTGAATCTTCTTTCTCTATCTTGATCACTGATTCAATTGATTGTTTCATTGTGTGCTATAAACTATTTTTTGAATCAATAATTGGACTCTATTTGTTTATGACTTAATAATTTTCTAATAATTGTTTATTTTATAAAAAGAATTTCATTTTTTGATTGCTTCTTAATAATTGAAACTGTTAACTGGATTGAATCTGACCAGTTCATTTTGTGCTGTTAACTTCTTTTAGTTTCAGTGTTTTTAATTAGATCGCTTCCGCAGTTGCATTTGATTCAATTCTGTCTAAAGCATTTGAATTCTGATAAATCTGTTTGGTTTGTTGCATTGTGTTGTGACTTGATTGAGTTTTGTTTAATGATTCATTCTATTGCATTGTTCAGTAAAGTCAATAAAGATCCAGTCTATCAAACTGACTTGCATTTTCTTAAAAGTTCAAATAGTTTTGAAAAAGATTTTGAAATCCAATTCACCCCCCCTCTTGTATTTCAACCAAAACAGTTTCTTACAGCATTGAAGGCATTATCCTTGGATACAATAAAGAGAGTCCATGTGAATCTAGAAAAGTCATCTACAATCACTAAATCATACTAATTGCCTCGTAGACTCATGGTTCTTAAAGGTCCAAACAAGTTCATGTGAAGTACCTCAAGAGGCCTCAAAGTGCCAGAAGGATGATAAAGAGCTTTCTAATAGATTGGGCCCATTTAGGCTTTCAACTAGTTGCTTGGGCCCAAATGCAACCTTGGAGAGATCACTTTTGTGAACACGAAACATCAAGGAGAAGTCCTCTAAATTGTATAAATTGTTTAGAATAATTTGGGCCTTGTATTTGGGCCAAGTAGAATATATTTTGGCCTTGTATTTTGGGCCATGTAGTGAAAGATGTTGGGCTTTAAAGCCCATAAATAATGTTGGCAATCCAAGTTAGGGTATGGGAGAAGCGTTCTCCTTGTACCACTTGTCATCACCTTGTGAGAGCCTTAGGGTGCAAGTTAGGGTTGAAAAGCTTGTCATAGAAGCTAGGGTTACAAGTTTGTCATAGAAGATAGGGTCAGAGAGCTTTCTCTAGAAGCTATAGTGGGAATGCACTCTATAAATAGGAGTGCATAGTGTTGTAAATTTTAAGCTTTATTTGAACTAGTGTTATGCTATTGAAATTTTCCAACACATTTGGTTCTTGAGCTTCATCTTAGTTAGCTTCTGTTAGAAGACTAGCTTAGGGATTCCATTGAAGTTGACCTCACCTCTTCCAATCATCTTGTTCCACCACTTTCACTCAACCACAACATGTTATTGCTTCCATTTCCATGAAGTTTCTGCTGCTTTGAATCAGTCTATTTTTGTCCACACTGTGTTGTATTCTTCTAGTGTTGTTCGCTCCATTTTCCATGGTTTAATTGGATTGGAAACAGCTAGATACAGCAAGGTTTCCATCATATGGTATTCAAAGCTTTGGTTCATGAAAAGCTAAGTATCTCCTTGGTGTTTTTGAATTTCTCTGTATTTTTTCATTGTTTTTGAAGTTGTTCCGTGTTATTCATACATATTGCACTTGAGTACTGTTTTCTATTTTAATTGAGTTTTTCTTCCATTTAATTGATTTAATTTCTTGTATTAGTGTGTCTTTTTTCTTTATTAATTTGTATATATGTTGTCCACGTCATGTTTGATTTCAAAATGTCATCAATTTCACTGTATGTGCTTGTAGATTAGGTGTTTGATTAAATGTCTAAGTGAAACTGCTTCATTTTGAGTGTTTGATAAAAAGTCTAGTAGAACTTGTGTCTGTGTGGGCTTTTTAATTTTGCATTTTTGAGTTCCAATGCTTACTACTATTCCATATGTCTTGTTGTCATGTTCAATTTTATTGAATTCCTTAGGTTTTCATTCATTACACAAACTGTTTGCTGAAAAACACTGTGATACTCAAAAAAATACTGCAAGCAAATGAGACCATATCTTGCCCTGAAATTTTGTGTGAAGACAAATTATGATGTCTATAATGTACTGTTAAAAAGGAGCATTCAAAAACAAAATACAGAAAAAATGACAAATGTCAAAACCTTGAATGGCAGCGCTTGAAAAATACTGATAACATTGATGATTTGCTCTATGTAAAAGAAATTACTACACCTTATCCAGTGATTGTTTTGTGATTTTTGTGTGATATTCGTACAATATGCTGAGAATATGTGGATTAGTCACAATAAATTGTTGAATCAAGCCTACCAGGAGCTTAAGCGTCAGAGAAAATAGATTAAAACGTGAAACAAGAGGCTCTCGGTTCTGAATTTGTTTAGAATGATTCTAAAGCCATTTTGAGCCAAATATTTGCGAGGAGTCTCTATATGATGTTGAGCACTTGTGGATAGAATTCCATGGCAAAATATGTTGTAAATCATTCGAAATAAATCAAACAACAAGCGCTGCCAGAACTAGAATTCTACTTTTATTTTCATTTTTTGTAATCCACTCTAGTGCTTTTCATTAAGAATTGCGTTTGAGTGCCTACTTTCATTCAGTACCTTAAATGCTTGTTTTGTCCAATTTTTCAACATTCCTTCAGTTTTTCATCAATTTATCAATGTGAGTTTAGCTTCCTAAAATTTTGACCTTTTATTGTTTTACATTCTTTTACCTCTTGTGTGAATTCAACATTGGAAAAGACTAGTTGTGAATGAGTTGGAACTAATTTGCCAAGTGAAATTTTTCAAAGTTCAGAATCTCAAGAGAGGCTCACAAAGGAAGAAGCCTCCCAAATGCAGCTGAAGTGATAGACTAAGTTAGAGTGATACACTTGAAAGGAAGAGTTGACAAGTCTCAAGGAATCAAAAGTATTGAACATTTGTGTTATAATCACTTGTCATGGAATTTTGTGCTAAGTTTGTTTGTAAATTCTTTTGCTTGTTTTGTGTTTGGTAAAATGTCATTAAAGCAATCCTAAGAGTGAACATTGTAATAGTCTAAGTCTGTAGTCGTGGAAGTGTGCAAGGGGCTCTAAGTGTCACTTGCACTTTCATTTAGAAAATTCATCTAGTTAGTTGCTTTATATTACATTCTTGCAACTTTCTTATGTTATTTTCTTTACTAGGTCTCCATGGCAATTAGGATTTAATTTTCTCACATTTGTTAGATTAACCTCCCTTTGGTCTCTAGGATTTCACGTGAACAAATAGGGAAAAATGTTTTGAAGTTTTCTATTAAGAGATGTTTTGGAAGAGGACGAAAGAAAACTCTAGCTAGGAAAAACTTGGTACTTAAATTGTCCAAGTGTCACACCTCTCTTTCCTGGGAGTCTACTCGAAAGACTTTCATTAATATTTCTTTGTGAAAATATTTTATCACTCACTGTTTCAAAAATTTTATTTCAAAGTATTTGTGAATATCTTTTCTAGACGAAAAATGAGTGTTCATTTTCATGTGCATGAGTGTTAGAGATAATCATAAAAGGATTAAGCCTAGAAGTCATTTCCATTCTACATACTTTGAGATAAATGTGCCTTCTTCTTATGGACATAAAAATGCTGAGGAATGTATAGAATGGAAGATGAAGGTTGAGAAAACTTTTTACTACCTCCAAGTGGATGAATTTAGCAAAATTTCCATAGCTATGTTAAGTTTTCAAGATATGCCAAGTCATGGTGGAAACAAAGGAAAAATGATGTTATAATATTAGAAATTTGAATTGGAGTGAGTTAAAGGTGTGTATGAAAAGACAATTTGTTCCACCTTTATATTTGAACAAGAGAGTAGAGGAGAATAAGAAGATAAAAGAATAAAAAAACTAGAAAAACGTCTAGCTCACTTAAATCATGAACTTAAAGAGATAGAGCTTAAAGAAAAAAAAGTAAATAGAGATTCAGAAGGGAAAAGAGAGAAAAGAAAAAGAGAGGAAAGAAATAGGAGAAAGAAAAGAACAAGAAAGGCAAGACAAATGTTTGTTTGGAGATGAACCAGACATTGATATAAAATCCTTTAGAACCATATTTTGAAAAGTTGAGTGAACCTTTGTTTGGAGCTAAATCAGATGTTGAATCCTCTTCCACAGAAAAATATCGTGAGGACTTAGTTGAAGGGAAATCTTTGTCTAGGGATATTGACAAAAACTCCTCTTCTATAGAAAAATCGAGTAAGGATATGTTTTTAGAGCAATCTTTGTCTAAGGCTGAGCTAGAGATTGGCACAAAAACCTCGCTCATAGAAAAACTTTGTGGGTTGCTTAAAATTAAAAAGGAAGATCAAAATATCAAGCAAACTCATAGGGTATAAAAACATTTAAAAATTAAAAGTAAAAGTACCCTTCAGATAAACTATCCATGTTTACCATCACATAAAGGGAAGATAAATTTGGGAAGAAAGGTTCTTTTCACTTTCATTTTTAAATTGTGAGAAAATGACATATGTTCTATTGTTTATCATCTTTTTATAAGATGATTTTTTATCTTGGAGAGAATCTGAAAAATAAGGTTTAGACCGAGTTCAACAGGGGGGGTGAATTGAACTTAGAAAACTTTTCACAAATCTGAATTATTCTTGAAGTAGAGAATGAAAATTCTTTATTCAATCGATTGAGCTGTGTAATTCTGAACTGTCAGGTAAACAATCGATTGAGCACAGCGGAATATATCAGAGTTAAACCCAGAA
>Ga0209489_101302_pt1 | contig 50849 bp, 23 predicted proteins | sample SiratrowhiteBW_FD_187527 | JGI IMG/M metagenome (GOLD analysis project Ga0209489, IMG submission 187527) | Root nodule microbial communities of legume samples collected from California, USA - Siratro white BW (SPAdes) (version 2) | ecosystem: Host-associated > Plants > Roots > Nodule | place...
CAAAAAAAAAAACGCTCACAAATATTATAGCTTACTATATAGCAAATATATTTGTTTCTCTTGTAGTGCAAGGGTTAAGATATCATCAACCAAACACTACACATTTTACAGTACATGCAGCCCATCAGGTCAAAAGAGGTAAATTATAGCTTGTTTGTTCATTGTCCTTCTCCCTTTAATACCCATTTATTTATTCTTCGTTTTAAAAATATGAACATTTGTTTGAGGCATAAATTTAACCCAAAAGACATTCAATATGAATAAGGTGGCAAACATGAAGTCTGATCCGTTGTTGACCCATTAAAAGAGTAGGACAGACTGGGCTCACCATTATGCTAATTTGGGTTTCTCAGTCCTAACTCGTTCATTCAAGAGTGAGTTGACACATCACTCAAACAATTTTTTCTTTAATTGTGTTTATATGTATATATAATAAACTCTTTTACTTGTGTAAATATTCTAAATTTTTAATTATTTAATTAAAAAAAAGGTTGATCCACAAATGAGACAAACGAAAGCAGACTAAGAGATTAAAAATGTTAACCCACTTACCAAATTAGTATTTAAGCGTTTAATTATTTTAAAAACTAGAATACATCAAAAAATTAACTTTTCAATTTAAGTTTTTTTTTTCTACTACTTACCGTATATCTATTAAATTAAAATATGTTATATGATTCTGAGTGTTAAAAAACAATATTAAGATTTGATATTACCTTCGCCAAAAGGACATGTAAAAATTATATTAATTGTTATAATAAAAAATACGTTGAAGAAGAAAAAAGTAAATTTTCAGAATTAAAAGAAACAAAATAGTTGAGATGACATATAAATAAATACTGTTTGGAAACTTAAATTAAAAATTATAATTTTTACAGAATATAATTTAAAAAATTATTGAATATTCAAAACATATGTGATTATATTGAGAGAGGTTAATTTTAATCGACAGTTTTAATCTCTCACTAAATGTGTTATCTATCCATGGTTTTGTTTTCTCCATATGAATTAATGTCGCTAACTGATTACGGACTGTTTTTATTAACTCTTGAAACGTTCTTTTGAAAAACTCCATTAATATCAGCAGCGGTTTTCGAAACCTAATTACTGTTAATGATTTTCAAAACCTGCATTATAGTTTTCGAAACCTCCTTAGTTTCATTGTTATAATTTTTTTTAAAATGTGTTGTATCTTTTTTAATACACATAAATCTTGAAAAACATGAAATAACTAAAAAAATAATGGAAAAAACAAATATTTTGTAATATTGTTATTTACAATTAAATGTAATATTTATAAAAAGAACAAAATAAAGTCTACAAAATATTAGAACAAAGTTAACATTGCACTCAGATATAAAACTATACATAATTAAAATTCTTCGAATTAAATTATTTGAATGACTTATTTTATACCTTCTGTGAAGCAAAATCCTTCGAATTAAATTATTGGAATTTTAATGAAGACATTAATATTAAAAAAAATAAAACAGTGGAAAACACGTCATTTGTGTTATAAGTTCTATAATTAGTGGAGAGAAGGTTAAATTAAGATGAAAATTTAGTGGCGGCGCGTATTACGGTTAAGTAAGTTGGAAGGGAAAATAAAACATGCATGGCATTGGCATGGTGACAAATCCTGAGTTTTCTGTTCCTTTCCACACTCATTCCAGCCTAGGAACATGTCTCTCCCTTCAACCTGATCCTGTCTCATGCTTAATTCTCCTATATATAAGTAACACATTCCCAGAGGTTTTTCAATTTCAATTTCCTCTCTTTCTCTCTTTCTCTTCCCACCCAGAGAGAAGGAGAGAAAGAGAGGAGGTAATTGAACAGCGAAATAATTTTTCTTCTTGAAAAAGGAAAAAGGGTGATTGATCGGAGATGGATGGGCTCCAGAGGCATTACGCTCTTTCATGCTCTTATCTACACGAGGCGGCGAATGAGAAGAGCGCGAAGGACAACAAAATGGTGACTTTGTATTCCTATGAACCTGCTCGAGAACGGAATGCAAAGAGCACGTGGTGGTGGAATGAGGCCGAAAGGAAGAGAAAGCGAAGAGTGGCTAAATACAAGTTTTACGCCACGGAAGGCAAAATCAAGCGTTCTTTGAAGAAAGGGTTTCGCTGGTTCAAGATCAAATGCATCAAGATCGTCAGCAATCTCTAGAAACCCTAATTGCAGATGTGCAATCAGAAGAAGAAATGCATGCATGCATGCATGGATTTATGCAGGGACGAGATGAATTGTTAAGAGATACTTTGTGTACTGTGTCTGTCTGCATTGTTAAGAGATAAAAATCATGGGCTCTATGTGGTTGTTTTACCCTTTGTTTGGTTACACCAGATTATTTTAACTCATTCATAATTATACTTTTGTACATCAAAATTAAATATCTCATAGGTAATTATTTTTTTCTTGAAATGGATGAACCCTAGACCTCAACCCCCACAAATGAAAAGTCAAACAGTCTGGTGCATAGTCCTTTTCAAAATTAAATTTTGTGTTGATACTTAACAATGGTAACTGATTAATTACAGTAACTTATAAAGGCACGCATTTATGTTGTTTAGTTAATGACAAAATAGGTTTTCTTTGTCTCATTTATTAGCAGAGATAACTGATTATATTCATGGAAACAGATTGCAAATAAAAACTTGCTTAGGATAGGTTAATTTACGGAGTAACAACAGATTGATAACGCATTAAGTTATAAAGTCACGCATTTATGATAATTAATTAGGCTAAACAGTGATAAAATGAGGTTGACTCTGTCTAATTTTCGAAAATAGATATAGGACGGGTTAATCTACGGAGTTTATATGTTTAAAAATTAAGAAAATGTAATACTAAAAACATGTTGTTCTAACAAATCTTGGCCATTTAGTTTAAATATAATTTAGTTCCTCAATTTTATTTTTTTTAGTTTTAAATTCTTTACATTTTCTAATTTTTTTTCAGTCTTTATATTAGAGCTTTTGTCTTAAAAAGGAAAATGTTAAACTGACAAAAAATATTTTAGATTAAGATGATCAGATTTTTTTAAAAATACATAATTTAATTAAGTAATATGTTTTTTTATTTAATATAAATAAGATAATTATATATTACTTTTTTTATTCAATAGTTTACTTTTAATATTGTTTTTTATCAAAATTATTATAATTCACTTAGACACTTATAATTTATCTTTTTTATATATAAATTTTGATATTATAATTTTGAATGAATATAAAATTATTTATTTTTATATTTAGGAGTAAAATAATTTATTTTATAATATATCATAAGTAAGAATTTTATATTTTAAGAAAAAATAATTAAGTATTTTATATTTTCTGTATTACTAATTATAATATATTAGAATTATAAATAATATAAAGCAAATAATTATTCTCTTTTACTATTTTTATACAATTTAAAATTAATATAAATATATTTATTTATAATATATGGATATGCTTTTAAATCATTCATTTACGTCTAAAATGAATAAATAGATAATTATAAAATAAAGATTATATGCATGCATGTAATATAAATGCTTTTGCATGTGTTTCATTCTACGTATAAATTAAAGAAGTTAACTGGATTAAATTTTACTAAACTCTTAATTTTTTTTTTCTCAAATACCTTACTTGTAAAACGAAAAGTATACGTCATAAAGGTGTAATTAATTAAAATTTAAAAATTAATTAAAATTAGAGTATTTAAAAAGAATCATTAGTTAAAATTTGATTACAAGGAAAAAGTGTAATTTTTTTCTTATAAATAATAATGGACGAAGTATGTATTTGTTAATTTTCGAAGAGAACAATGATAAAATAAGATTATTTCCCAAAAAAGATTTTTTTTTTTGTATATGTGCTTGAATGGAATAGGTTGAGAGGGCTATGTGTTTTTGACTCAATCTACAATATATCTATCCTTTAATTTATTTAGTGTTAAATTAAAATTACATTTTTTTAATTCAGTACACGTGTTTCGATGCATGATTTCGCGAAAATAATATTTATTACTTTTAATAAAACTATTTTTTAGTTCTCTCAACCTTAATCTAAATATGTAATTAGTATTATAAATTAAAAATAACAAAATTACAATTATACGTAGATTACACTTTTTTTTTTTCATAAAAAAATACCTTGAAGTAATAAAGACATACAATGAATCTTTTCTCTTTTTTATCGCTATTCTTAATAATCAATATAAAAATGATTTTTCTCGCTCATTTCTCTCTTACCATTTTCTCTCGAGTTAACTTCTTTAGAAAAAAACCAAAAACATTAGGTCTTAAAATGAATTAAAAATCATTTTATCTTTCTTTCTAAAAAACATCCTGTTTTGAGTTTAAAGTTAAAAAAATCTCTGTTTATTTTTTCTTACCTTCTGCTAGGCAAAAACTCGTATTCTCTTTCTTCGGTGTCTTTATGCTGAATGATATTCTTTTAAAGTTTAAAGCTAAAATAAGACATAAAAATTTACAACTAAAAACTGATTTTGATTTTTAAAAAATTAAAAACTTATAATAACTGGAAATCACTCCAATTAGGCTCAATGAACATATCTCTCTCTGTATACCAGCTGCTGCCGACATTAATGGCAGCCCTTCTATACGAACCATAGGTTAAATTTTAGGTTGTGGATATAATTATCCTTCTATTCTATGAGTAGCATTTGGTGTTGATACAATTATTGGTGCACATAACATTGGGACTTCTTGGTGCCACCAAAGTATACAAATCATTCTACATTTTGGGAATATGCTAGGAATGAGATGTGTCTGTGATAGGTGTAATTGTAGTGGGGCCTTTCTGCTCTGCAGGGGGACAATTTTCTACCATTAATTATTTGTTAATAGAATCCAATAAAATAAGCAATATTTTTAGGATCTTGGGGAGAAAAAACAAAAAGCGAAACTAGTGGAATGGATCACAAGTTATGTTCTATTTAAATAAAGTTCATTAGACTACTTTGATGAAACTAGTTTGATTATATTTTTATTTTATTTGACTCTTGTTTTTTCCTCAATCCGTACATAAATTATACATTATGGTTTTAGTCCATTAAATATTATATAAAAAATAAAAATACCATTGTTTTTCAATAAAAAGTATATTTATATCAAACAAATAAGCTCAACCAATCTTACCTAATAAATATTAATAAATGTGTATTTTCAAACTTTATAGAGTACAAAACTATTGTGCTAAATTAAATATTGCTGTATAAAACTAATCATTATAATAATAAATTCCCTCTTGTCATGATTTAGAGTGATGGTACGGTCGTCTGTATTAAATAGGATACCTAGGAAGTCATCTAAGCCCTCAAAATTAAACATTTTCATCATCATCACCTAGACACTAACAATAGCAACTCCTGCATGTATGTCAGAAGTAAAGTAATTTACAATCAAATTGAAGATCATTAAAATATTTTGCCCATGTAAATCATTCAAAGTTACTATTCTTTCAGACAAATTTTTGTTCTTGCTGAGTGTTTGAATTGTTACTATTTTTCCAAATTAGTTATCAGATAAAAGTATAAGAACATATTTAGAAAATTGATTTAGAGGTGCATTGTAATATAAATACCAACAAGTAGAACTCCCGAATATGTAAACCTGACAATTGTTTAGAGTTGGTTGGAAACAATCACTTTTCACAACCTTGTGTGAAATGTCTGTTGTTGCTATGTGTTATTTTTTTTAGTGTGTATATTCGGTATTTTTGGTTGATGAGAAAAAAAAAATCATTTGAGTTAGATTAAAAAATTCACAATATTGTCAACAAGATAGACAGTTTCTTATTAAGCAAAATAAGAAAAATAAATAGTAGTTAACGTTAGAAAGAAGATAATTGTGGTTACATGTATCAGAAACCAGGACATATATCTTGACGTTATTTGAGTTCCATTCAAAATTCAAGAAAGCTTTTATATTATTAATGTTTTCAGCTGGCCAAATACAGAACGAGTTCAGATACTCGTAAGGAAACGGAATTTGAAAAATATCGAAAATAAGAAAGTATTTACTTTTTGGCTGTTAAAAAAAAAAAGGTATTTACTCTAAACTAAAATATGATTGGGTGGGAATGATTTTTGAACATGTCAACCACTGCACATTATGTTCTATTTTTTAAAATGATGAAAAACAAAATAAGAAATTGAGAGGAAATATATATATATATATATATATATATATATATATTAATTGACGGTAGAACTTATCGATATTTCTTTATTGAAACAAGTAAATATTCATAATCCACTCTACTTAGCGACTTAATTTATCTTCAACTTATTTTTAAGGAACTAAAGATGAGATAAGTTAAAATAGAATGATATTAAACTTTTGGTATGTATTATGATAAAAATAAATTTATGATAAATTAATAAATACAAAGAAATCAAATAATCCTATCTATTAATCTTGACTTAAAAGATCTCAAGTAAAACTACAATTTCTAGATGTAAAACTTACCATCAAAATATTTTTAAACGAAATTAATACAAAACGTAAACTTGTTTTGAAATAAACATATTTTTTAAATATTTTAAGAAATGATGTTAATGTTTACTCAATTAAAATGCTTTCATGTTGAATATACTTGTATTTATTTAAAAAATATAATATTTATATGCATTAATTATAAAAAAAAGAATAGTCACGTGTCAAACGTTAAAAGCTAGTTGGTTTCATACTCTAATTAACCTGAAGTTTAATAAAATATAAATTCCCAAAGTTAAACTCTAAATTTAATTGGAGATCAACAGCAATTATATCTAATAAAAGTTTATACAACTTTATATACGTATTTACATTTCAGTTTCATTTAATTTAACCAGCGTTAAATTCATTCCAACACACAATGAATCTCCATTCATTAACTGAAAACGACAATACAGACTTCATTGTCGTTCTATTGAATTTCCAAACCCAATCGAAAACCTCATTCATTCTCCTCTTTGTGTCTTTTAAGTGCTCGATCAATGCTTTTTCTAATCAATAAATATAATAATTTTTATTGACTTTAATAACATATTTATAAAGTTATATATCTATATATATATATTCTATTTTTACGTCATAATAAATATATCTATATAAACTAACTAAAGATCAATGAAATATAAGAATATAATGATAAAACAAGTATAGCACATAGTAGCTAAATATGAATCTGAATCTAATCTAAGATTTACGAAATCATTAAGGTGCAATAAGAATACATTAACATAACAACACATGATGCAGTCCCTTCGTGCTGATACTATATATTTATTGCAATCACTTCAAACAGTGATTATTGAAAATAAAATAAAAAGTAAAATTAGTTTCACAGGTTATGTTATATAAAATTAGTCGAAAGTTAAATGGTTTATCTTTAATAAAAAGGTTATTCGAATAGAAGCATTTGATAAAACTATCAAAATATTTGATAAATTTGGAAATAATAAAAGAGATAAGTTTACATGGGTTTTTCGCAGATATATTTTTATATGTTTTTTGGTTAATTCTTAATCCTTGTCTTTTTTTTTGTTTTATATCACACATTCAATTATAAATCAAAATAAAACAGTGTAAATAGTTTAATAATTAAAATAAAATATTACAATATTAATATGATAGTAAATAAACATTTTATTAAAGTAATAATAAAGATAACAATAATAATTATACACTTATATATTGTTTTAACCTCTATTTGAGTAAGCACTCTTGTTGAAATTGGTTAAATGGTAACCTTTTACACGAATTTTTGTTTAGAATGTTCGAACATACGCTGATTCCGTTCACGTTACTGTTAAAAGTTCTGAGGACGTAAAATAAACCAATTTTTTGAATAATTTTTTTATAAATTTGTTTTTTGCTCGATTGTTAGTTTTATTTGCTGATAATTAATTAAATATAATAATATGATAAATAATCGAATAAAATGATTAATTAATTGATTAATAGTCTAAACAACTAAAAGAACAAAAAAAAAAGATAAAATATAACATTACGGTTTACGAATAACTAATATGGTCTAACAGCTCTAGCTCATCAATCAAACATTAAAAGTCCTAAGTATACATTAAATATTAAAATCGTTTATTTTAAAAAAAATATGATTTCTCAAGCGTTAATTATAGCGCTATTTACTCACAGACCAGACCAAACTTATCTACTAAACCACGTTTATCTTACCATTCAAACATTCTTTTTATGACATTTTAGCATTCAAACATTGACACCATACATTTCCGCACATTGGAATGGACAAGTAATAAAAGGCTTGTTTTAACGACTTATTAAAAGTTAGGATATCATTTTTTTTTTTATTAAAATTAGCTATTTAGATTTTGAAAAAAAAGAACAATTATTCAATTATTATTCTATTGGATAAAAAGCGAGGCAAAAACCTTTTTTTATCCCTCCATTATTTGTTTGTTTTTTAATTTGACCGCTCCGCGAAGACCAAAGTGACACACCCCTCTCTTTCGCTCTCTCCACAATAGCAGATTTTTCTTTTTCTCCTACTTTTCTCGTATTTCACTCTCACTCTCACTCTCACACTCTCAACACCCAACACTCAGATCTTCTTTTCGTTTCCACGCTTTAATTTGTTTCTTGGTGGAATACTCAGGCATCGCACAACTAAGGGTTGTGCTGTGTATGTGTTGCCCCTTTTCACAAATTGTTGCATTAATAACGAAAAGTATATGCATTGGATAATGGGTCTCCGAAAATAACTCCACAAGTTGTTATTTTCAAGGCAATTGTGTTTTCTCATTCTCGTGCAACAGGAAGCTCTTTAATTTTGAAAATGGGCCACTGAAACCAGGTGAGATTTCGATTAACTGTTTTCTATTGCTAGTTTCATTCAAAATGTTGATTGATTTTGGGATTAGAGATTTGGGTTCTAGAGTTCAGGGAACCTAATTGTGTAAAGATGTTCACTTTCATCGGAAATTCTATGTGGGTTGATGTTGTATTTTGCCTGAGATAGGGAACGAGAAATGGAGATGGAGAAAAGGCGTTCCAAGGGAAGCTTCCTTAGCTTGTTTGACTGGAACTCCAAATCTCGAAAGAAGCTGGTTTGGAGCGATCCTGGTATTATTAATGTTCATTTTTGTTGCCATTGTTCGCATGCCATGTACACTTACTGACTGAACAGTGAATATTTTTCTTCAACGCTTTTGTCGCTCTCTCGTGTGCCTATTCTAAATGTTTCTGTTACAATAATGTAGAGATTTCAAAGCAAGGGAAGGAAAATGTGGAGAACTTACAGAAGTCGCAGCTCACTAGGGTGTGAATTTGTTCTCCTTTTTTGTACTCTGCTTGTTTTTTGTTTTTATTTTTACTCTTAGTACTTCTTTTTGGATAAATTTCTCTATACATACTTGTAGGAGAAGAAAATAAGTAGGAAAAATACATTAGGCTTTTGTCATAAGTTTTATTAACTTGTTTTTTTCTCATGCTAGTATTTATGAAAAAATAATCTAAACAGGACTACTATGTATTTTGATATTAAATGTTTAGTTTTTATCGCAATTGTTTCAGATAAAGGTGGATGAAATTGGAGCAAGTCCGAGTAACATTCAAAGTTGTGATTTTGACAGCACCCTCTCAATTTGTAGTGATGAAGGATGTGGAAGTAAAGCTCCTGGGTTAGTAGCGAGACTCATGGGTTTGGATTCATTGCCAGCTTCGGCAGTCACTGAGCCCTCCTGCACATTACTTTACGGCTCTACATCTCATGGAGTTTCTCACTGTAATGAGGGTGCTGTTCATTCAGTGGATGAGTTTTTCCCTGCAGACTACATAAATTCACTGCTTAAGCTGGAGAAATCTCAATTGGGTGCCATGGAGTCAAGGGCTAGAAAAGTGGAAAACCTTCCATTAAAGAGATTTCAAACTGAAATGTTGCCTCCAAAGTCAGCTAAACCAATTCCAGTTACTCATAATAAACTGCTGTCTCCTATCAAGAGTCCTGGTATTCTGCCACCAAAAAATGCTGCTCATGTAATGGAGGCAGCTGCTAGGATAATTGAGGCAAGCCCTCAGTCGTATCTGAGGAATAGAACAGCATCTACTGGGCCTTCATCTGTTCCCTTGAGAATTCTCAATTTGAAAGAGAGATTGGAAGCTGCACAATATACATCCGTGCCTGGAAAGCCGGTGAATATGAGCAAAACCTATCCTGCAAATGGCAAGCTTAGTGAGAGGAGTAGTAATTTGTCTAAATCAGCATTCAAGGGTTCAAGAGGTTCAGAAAAAAATAGTTCTTGCCATTTAGCCAGTAAAGGAAAACCAGTTTCACTTGCAAGCCAAGCCAAAAACAACACTCATAGTAGAGATACATTGATTTCAAATGGTGACATGAAATGCATGAGACAGAAAGAGATGAATGTGATGAAGTCAAATCAGCACTTAAGGAGCCAGAAACCAAGTACACAAAAAGCCGTGCAGCAGAGACCTTACTCAAGTCGGAATGGCAACGTGCTTGGGCAGAATAATCAAAAGCAAAATAGCATGAATGCCAAGTGTAAATCAACTTCGAAAATGGATTCCAATAAGCCAACAACACGAGCCTCATCTTCAGAAACTTTTGGAATTAGGAAGACAACAAACAAGGGTGCTATAACTGCCAATATTCAGCCCAAAAGGTCAAGCACCAGGGCAACTGACGTCCAAAAAGAGTTTCCAAGATCCAAATCAGTAAGTACTTCCCGAAAGACAAAGTATATCAGCAGTGATGTTCATGAGGCTAGAGGTCCTGATAATGCAGTAAATAATTTTGGAAGTAAGTCCATTAAATGCAATATTACGACTGATGGAAGTTTTGATCAGGATGCATTTAACATGAAAGAAAGCAAGGATGTTATTTCATTTACATTTACATCTCCCTTGAGAAGAAGTATGCCTGAGTCATCTTCGTCTACTGAGCAAGTCATCGGAACGAGAAATAGAATTGATGTAAACTCTCTTGGGCATAGTGATGATTTTTATCCCAAAAAATTGTCATTATCTCCACAAGGGAAACATATGATAGACAGTGATGCTTTAAGTGTCCTGTTGGACAAAAAGCTACAAGAATTGACATCTAGAATTAACTTACCTCAATGTACCTTGGCTGCAGAGGGTAGTTCTTCTGGTTTGGGATCAAGTGTGCAAGACAAAGTTCCCAGTGCGGCAAGTACCATGCCTAAGGAACTAGACAGAAGCCTTTTCCCTGACCTGTTTAGTGATAAACTGGACAGCATTCTTGACTCCCGTTCAAGTGATGATCAAGTGCTTAACATGAATCAACAACTGCAGGTATCTCATCCTGTTATGTTTTCAGCTTTATCTATTATGATTTTCAGTTCAAGTATTAATTATTGATACAGCATCTTGCTTACTTCCTGCCATCAATTAGTGAAGAGAATATGTTGAGGTTGGGAAAAAGAATGTTTGGAATGCATATTACAATTTTCCGTTGATTTTTTTTGGGATGGTTCTCATATAATTTATAGAATCTGAATCTGCAAATTAGGTTATATGCAATTTTAAATAATCATTAGACTGAGAAGAATATCTTTGATTATCTTAGTATTCAATCACTTGTGCAGACTTCAGAAGTAAATCAAGATCCTAGCTGTAGCAGCAATAGTGAAAGTGTAAATGATTTAGTTTGTTGGGGTTCTACTTCTGTTACCGGTTTTGAAACTCTTGTCAGCGAAAGTTACTTGGATAGTGAAGACAGCGCATATGGTAATGTTTTAATCTTAGTCTTTTGATTGCTGATGAACCAAATTTGTTATAAACTATAAAAGTAGAAGTAAAAACAAAATCTCACAATATAAGTTCCGTTTACTTACTCGGTAAGAAATTGCACCATGTTTACAAAGAATTTTGAGGCATTGTTGGTTTTTGTAGAGAAGGAATTAGCTCTAAAACATCCTTTGCAGATTGGATTATTTTGCATACTTTTGGAGTCTTCTATTATTTATTCAAAATAAAATGTCAAATATATTTTATCTGAATATGTATATTAACTATTTATCTTATATATCTTTCATTCATCAATATTGGGTTATAGAAGTTACAATTTGTTGCATTCCCTCAGTATAAAGGGACTTGTCTGTAAAGTTGTAAAGCTCATCAGTTTCTTCCCTTTCTCTTTTCAGCCAGCACAATTTATTCTTCAATGCAAGATGAAGAAGTGTCTAGTTTTTACCAGATGAGCGAATCTGTATCAGTTGAAAGTGAGGTGAAAGGACCAGAGCAAAGCCCTTCCACATCGGGGGACGGAAGTATGACTGTCAAACAAATAAGTGGAATATCTAATTCGGTTGATTTTAAAAGATCAAGTAACTCAGAACTTGAATATGTACAGGATATTCTTTACAATGCAGAGTTTATGGCAGAAGAATTTGCCATGGGTCAAACTACTGCAGTCATTATGCCAAATTTATTTGATCTGTTGGAGAATCAGAATAGTAGAACAGAAAACTATGGAGAAGAGTACTCTAAACTTGAAAGGAAGGCTATATTTGACTTTGTCAGCGAGTTCCTGGAGTTAAGATGCAAGCAAGCATTCATAGGAACGTGCAAAGTGTGGCCTGGATGGATGATGTCAGTTCAGAGGAGGAGCTGGATGGCAGAGGAGCTGTACAAGGAGATGCTGAGTTTTAGAAGCATGGAAGAGGTAATGGTGGATGAGCTTGTCACAAAGGACATGAGCTCTGGATGTGGGAAATGGCTTGACTTTGATGTTGAAGCATTTGAAGAGGGTTTAGAGGTTGAGGGGGACATACTAGCTTATTTGATTAATGAATTAGTTTCAGATTTGTTACCTGTTTAACCCTTGATGATTTGTTTGTGTGCTATACATATTATATGTATGAACAAAAAGGATTGGTGTCATTAAAATTCTTGAAAGGAAACACGGAAGCTTCCCTAGAATATCATTCAATCAAATCCCCTTCAGTGTTTTTCCATTTGACAGCAATATATTTAGAACTTTTTATACCAGTAGGATTCCTGTTGAATGGTGAATGTATTCATTGCATTAGAAAATTTACATGTTAAAGTTAATGAAGTTCCCTCCCTTGTCGCTTTGCCAATCCTTTACGTGTTACCGTACAGATGTCAGTATTTATATAGTTGAAGAGACTGAGAAGTATTGATTGACACATATGTGTTTGAGAATATTGAAATACAATTGGGTGCATGGAAATGAAGTACACTTAGTTACATGTGAATAGTAAAAATTGTGTGAATATATATGATGATATTCATGGATGAATTCTAAACCATAAGATAAATGAATGAGTACAACGAGCAAAATATGTTCTAGTACTAGTTGGGATCATATGTGCCACTCTTCTTTTTTGTCAACTTCTTTCAGTTACTTAAGAATTGAATTGGTCTTTTTTCTAACCACTTGATATAGTGGCCGTAATCTGTTGCTAGGCCTCAAGCTTGTGGCTGTATTCTCCCCTATACTTATTATATAGATGAAAATATCTGAATTAGGTGGGCAACATCAAATCAACCTAATAACTTCCTCTGAGTAGTTTATTTTGTTGACACTCCTTCACACCTATTGTGAATGGTGTGAACAAACTACTTTATGCATGCTGCCTTGTCACTGCCAAAGCAAGAAAAAGACAAAACGAAGCAAGGACTAAGCAACCAACATATCATGTTTCCATATGGGCCATGGTTTACTGGCCTCAAACATTATTAAGCATATAAAGGGTAAGATTTGATTTTGATCGAAAATGACATCATAAATGGACCAATTGGAGCACTTGGCACATGGCTTCTCTGGTGAAAGAGAGCTGGTCTTGTACACTTTGATGTTTGTATTGAGTGGAGTAGAGGGAGGATGGAAAACAGGGAATCCACGGTTTTTGGTATATGGTATGAGTTTCATTGTGTGATGATCTATCATGTTAACATGCCTCGTATGTCATAATTATTTGTAACAGGCTATAACAACATACCGCATGGTTTCTATGTTATTTCATTGTTTCAACTTTCAGCATTTCCCTTTCCTCCTTGTATATCCCAATCACACCGCTTGTTACTTGCATTTTCACATCCCGCGTTCACTTGCAAAATGGAAAAATAGTATTGCCAATAAACTGTATGGTAGTTGTAGTTTTAGATTGAAAAAAAGGAAGAATGAAAATGTGGAGCAAACAAACTTGGGATTTTAGAGATAGGAATACTAATAATGGTGTTTGTGACAAAATAAAGACGCTTTCAAGGTGATAGAAAATAAAGGAGGAGAGAATGGGTATTTATAGATCAAATACAAACAATTGGATTGAAGTCCAAATCTATATTTTCTAGAAAAAAGTTTAGATATTTATTGAAATTGATATCGATTTTAAAATCATATACTTAAAAAAAATGAAAATCCAAAATAATTTGAAATAAATAATAAAAAATATATTTAGTGTAAATCAAATTTAACAATAAGAAATATAATATGATAAAAAAACAATAATAATTATTGCCCAACATATTAAAAATATAAAAAAATATGATTTGGTAGGAAATGCTTTTTATATAAAAAAATATTAATTTAGATTAAATTTCAGTTCAATTATTTAGATTTAAGTTAGACTTTGATTTGGATTTTTAAATATTCAATCTATGTAACATTGTAGGTAGTTCTTTAGTTCTTTAGATAACATGTGTTAAAAGTCAAAAGCGAATTCTTTTAATTATTATTTAACATATTTTATGAAATATAAAACATTTCAATAAATTTTTGTTCTAATTGAAAATATATAATAATTTTAAATTGTTTAAAATTAAAATATATTTTTAAATATTAATTTTAAAATCGATATCAAATAAATTTACAGACAGCCAATTTTATTTTTTTAATATAAATTTAGATTTAAGATTTAATCACATTGTTACATTTATTCTACAAAAATGATAAAGTGGTTTTTTTCCAGTTACTTGAATTTAAATAAAATTTTTAAAGATTCAATACATATTAGCTGTATTGTATTGACAGGACACAAAGTAGTATTTATTGAATATTTTTTAATATATATATATATATATATATATATATATATATATATTTATTTTTTTTTTTTTAAATTACTGGATATTTTGAAGCTGTCCTTTGTTGAGTTATAATAAAATTAATAATATATAGAGGATGTTACATATTTTATAGTTGAATTTTTGTAAAACTAAAAGACTACTTGAATAATAGAAAAAATACATGGAATGTATAATGTTAGTTTAATACTATATAAATTTATCTTTTATAAAGTGAATTGTAACCGTACCAAAAAAACTATAAAAAAATCACACAAATATATATAACCCTTCAAAACAACAGTTATATTAATATATAACCTGTATAAAGTATATTTATAAAATTTTATGTTAATTTAAAATTATTTTATAGTTTGGATAAAAAATTGATGTAATATATATTTTTAAAAATATATTAAAATATAATAATTATTTAATTATTTTGTTATCAGTATTTAATTTTAATAAAATTTAATATAAATAGTTCTGATGATATAAAATTATAATTTAATTATTGATGAAATTTACTTTTCCATTCAATCTATAAAATATTATTAATTTTGTAATATTTAATAAAAAGATATATAACTCTTTTTCTCATATTCCAGGACTATTAAGTAAGTAAATAAATTTTTATATGTTAATTACATGATCTGCGTGTTATTTGTTTAAATAAAAACAGTGTTATGAAGTATACCGATAAACTCTTATCTAATATGAGTATATATACAATTTAAAATAGAAAATTGGAGGGTCATGGATCTGTACCTTCTAAGTTCCACCACTTAAAAAAGATATATATTAAGTTAAAATACCAAGATAACTTTAAAAATCCTTCTCTATAATATTAGTTGATAATTGCTTACCTTTGAACAATTCAGCAAAAGGTTTGATAATGGAGAAGTTGACTTTGTGGTATATATTTTATAATTGCATTACTTCACTCCACAGTAAAATTAAATGTTATAATAGAAGAGACATCCATCGATGTTGAAGTCAACCCTCATAAACACAATTGTTTTTTTGATGGAGTCCAAAATTAATTAATGAACTAAAGTTTTCACTTCAGATCTATTTGAAAGTTTTCACTCACTTCACATCTATTTGTTTTTTTAACAGTAAGTAGTTATTTGCTTCAACTGGTTCATTGAAAAGTAGTTTTTATATAAACAATACACCATTAGGACAAACTACTTAGAATCTATCTCTAAAATTCTCATCAGAAAGGAAGCTATAGTAAACTAATTTCCTAGCTAAATAATGTTCTTTTCTTTTATTATGAATTCTCGTGTATACGGAAAAGATATTATTTTATTTTCTTTAAAGATAATTTTATAATAACTGAGATAACTATTACAAAAATATAGAATAAAAAACTTTGATGCTCTTGTCTCATGCCCTGTTGTATTATAAATTTTTAATTAATTAATTGCTTATAAAATTTCTTCAGCAATGGCAATGAAGGATATAAAAGAAGAGTGGGAAGGACAATTTTGGAAGGCAATCTCTGTTGTGTTCTGTTAATATTGTTATAGTATTTATTTATTCATTTGTCTTCCTTAATTTTCTGCACCACCAGCCGTTCCTGCAGTTGCAGTTGCAGGCTCTGCACCTTTCTCTCTCTTGGGACACCATAGCAGAACAATGGAGCTCCAAACCCGGAGCAATAATGGCGAAAAAGCAAACCCAGAAGAAGACCCTTCCCTCTTCGAGGACATCGACAGCAGCTGCTCCACTCCCTACGTTAGCGCCCCTTCCAGTCCAGGCCGGGGACCTGCAGCCGGCGGGGGCTTCTTCTACAGCGCTCCGGCGAGTCCAATGCACTTCACCATAACAGCAGCTTCCACTTACTCATCCTCTTCCTTCGAGAAAACCTCCTCCTCCTCCTGCTGCGACTTTGAGTTCTCAGCCCGGTTCGGGTCGACGGGGTTTAACGGTTCGGGTTCGATGAGCTCGGCAGACGAGTTATTCTTGAACGGTCAGATCCGGCCCATGAAGCTCTCAACCCACTTGGAGCGTCCGCAGGTGCTGGCTCCCTTGCTGGATCTGGAAGAAGAAGAGGAGGAGGAAAACGAGGAAGTTGAAGAGCATGCACGAGGTAGAGATCTGAGGCTGCGCAATAAGTCTCTCCGGAGAAGGACGAGATCCCTGTCTCCGCTGAGGAACACGCCTCTGGAGTGGACAGAGAATGAGGATGTGGTGAGCGAGGTGAAAACGGAGAAGAAGGAAAACGTGACCCCTTCCAGTGGTGGTGCAACAGGGAGGAGTTCCAAGAGATGGGTTTTCTTGAAGGATTTTCTCAGAAGTAAAAGCGAGGGAAGGAGCAACAACAAGTTCTGGTCCACTATTTCCTTCTCTCCGACCAAGGATAAGAAGGCCCAAAATCATCAGGGAAATGGGCCGCCCAAGTCCAAGAAGCTCACAGAAAAGCCCACTAACGGCATCGGAAAGAAGCGGTTACCGGCATCGCCGCACGAGTTGCATTATAAAGCGAACCGAGCCCAAGCGGAGGAGTTGAGAAGAAAAACATTTTTGCCATATAGACAAGGCTTGCTTGGGTGCTTGGGATTTAGTTCCAAAGGATATGGTGCTATGAGTGGTTTCGCCAGAGTCTTAAACCCGGTCTCTTCCAGGTAAATTTTCCTGTTCTTATGTTCTCAATATTTATATAAAAAGAAAAAGTTGTACAGATATCATTGTTATTTGTTCTTGTATCGCTTTGGAATCGCTTAGTTGATTATTGTTGTATCGTCCATTTCCCACCGTGGATGAAACTTGAGCTTTCTTCCATCTCATGTCTCTGTAGATTCTCATAAACAGTATACAATGTTGTTTCAATGCTACTCACACACTGCATGTTATTTACTGTTTATGCTCGCTGTGCTAGATTAGACCTGAATAAGGGCATAATTGGTATGCATACATACAGCTTGTACTACTATCGAGAGAGAGAGAGAGAAGGATTACATTACAGCATTGGATTGTCATATGCTGTGTTGTTATGTTAATTAATGATAAGGTTAAGGGATTCCTCACCAATTGAATTGAAAATGATAAAAGGGAACAGTTACAGAGTCCACGTGGTGTGGGGAGGGTGTGAGGAGCCAGGGTAAGTGTGCAAACACAGTTGGAAGATGTTTCTGGTATAGCTCTAAGCAGACCCACAATTGAAAGATGCTTGTGTTTGTTGGCATCTTTGGTGTCCTAAACTTTTTGTTGTTTATGCAAATTGTACATCCGTCGGGATTCGGAATAGGGCAAATTCATGAGATCACCAACTTTGCCCTTGTCTAGTTGTAAATAAGATGATCTATCTGCTTGGAGTGGGGGCATATGGTATTGCATGCAACACTATAATTATTATGGCCTTATCATATTTGACATATCTTAATGGATTCTGTTAAAAAATAAGAGGCTGCAAATCCTGAGTGTGACACCTGTTTCTGAAGATGTGGACATAAAGTGGTTAAGATTATTTCATAATGAATTGCCAACAAATTTGTGAAAACTTGCAATCTGCTATGCTCTATGTTTTTCAATCATTTTGATCTTTGGTTTTCATACTAGAAAAAATAAGAGAAGAGATAAAATGTTGTTATAAAATTACTTTACCGAACTAGTGGTGCTATCAATTATTAGATTAACTACTTAGGATGAATGTCTAGTGATGGAGAGATTTTTCAAGGTAGGCAATGACTGAAGTATTGAGTCAATGAGGTCGGCCCAAGTCTGTGATAAGATGGTTTTGTTACAAAATCACACCACATTTTTTTTATTACTTTGAACAATTTTGAACTCCCTCAAATCTTGAAAGGAGAAAGTTTTTACTAAAATTGAAGTCTAAGTTTTTTAACAATGAACCTTATTAACTAGAATTTTTAGTTATGTTACTCGAAACCATATTGATTTTAACAAAATCTATATCAGAACCTATAATTTTTAGTTATTAACAAAATTATTTAATAGTGACTCGGCGCAACTTAAATTGTTTTCAATTCACATCATTTTTTAGAATAAGATAATAAATAAATATATTATAAAAAAAGGAAGAAATGCATACTATTTATTATTTTTATTTTTAAATATGTAAACTCCTTTAAATTCTTGTGAATTAATAACATTCTTTCAAATATTATAATTTTATATTTTATAAATTCTTTAAAATTTAAATTATAAATATTTTTATAAAAAACTTTAATGAATCATTATACGTTTAGAATGTTCTTGACAATCACATTCTTGATTAACTATTAACAATGTTGGTAACTTAGATATTTTAAAGTAAATATAGTTGAATTATGATGATCAGATTTGTTAATTTTTCCATGTAACCTATAAAATGTAAGGAGAGTAAAATAATTGTTGTGTTTGAGGGGGAATGGGTGAATGTAGCATAACAAAGTCTAGGGATGATGGAAGTGACACTCCATTTTGTCTGTTTAGGATGAAACATAGAGAGGAATGGGGAGGATAAAGGGGAGTGTGACGTTCAATCTCATAACATGAACAGGGAAAGGTGGGGGCTCCTCCTCCTCTGTGGACCTTACACAAACAGTACCAAAAACATGGTAACCTATTACTTCTGCTTCTGATCTGAAGGAGGTGGATTCCCCTAAGTCCACATCAGCTTTTCTCTCCCATCCTACAGTCAGGTGGTACCAGGCCCCTGGCCAATGACCTCATACACGTAATTCTACCTGTAATCACTGTATTGTTTAAACAAATACCACATAAAGTGGACAATGGTGCTAACAAAATAAGAAAAATGATTCTAATATTGTAAAAATGTCAAATTGTTTAAATCTGTTTGTATTGTGGTATTAGATTTCTAGTTACATGAATGATTTTCACGACAAATTAGTATAGAACTTCGAGTAGGAATATTTCAAACATAAAATACAATGAAAATAGAATTAATCTCACACCACACTCAAGCAGTTGGTTAGCATTAAGAATCAATCTCATACTCCTTTACGCATTTAAATTTAATGTAAGATGCGATCGAATCGAAAGTAGCAATACAATGCAACTGTATGCAGCAAGCTCACACTCACCCACCAGATTCGCTGTCTAGATCATAAAAACATGTTTAATTTGCTCATTTCATCATATGTTACGGAATTCTTGCTTTTAACTTTCGTAAAAATTTGTTACAAGACATCTTTAATCATAGTCTTTAACACATCATTTTAATATTGTGCTTTCTAGAAGAATTAAAAGAGATTAAAGATAATATAATTATATGAATTATAAAAAGTATTTTTTGTGTATAAACTACAAAAGAACTTCATAACTAAAGGAATAAAATGAATAATTAAACTAATTAAAAAAAAAAACACATTTGTTTCTGAAGTCCAACAGATAATGTTATAAGCTTCCTATCAGCAGACAAACAAGCTCTGTGCAAAATATTTTTTACATGTGAGATTATAGTTGTAAGCTGATTGAAGGCAAAAACAAAACACAACATCGATCTAGCCTGAACAATTTAGAGTATGGTGATTTCTCATATGAAAATTGTACTTCGTTTTAATTATGGTGATTTCTCATATGAAAATTGTACTTCGTTTTAATTTTAAGACTCGGCAAATGATCATTACAAAAATGCGTGGGAAAGACTACTTATAGGAAATGGGACATCTAGAAAACTAGGGTGATAAAACCTAGAAACTCCGAGAATTATAAATCATGTCTCCCTGCAGAACAGAAAGAAATAACTCTTCTATCGCACTAAGATCAAGCAAATGTGGATAAGATGTTCTTCTTCAGAGTGAATTCATCTGCTTTTGCTGGGCTGATTGACTGCTTCAAAAGACAGAAAACTTCAGTCAGGACGAGTAATTTAAATTCTTAACACTAAAAATCAAAGTAATAAACAACAACCAAGTGCATCATTACAATTTACATAATCACCAATAGCAGCAGGGGTCTTAATTGCAGATTGAAAATGTAATAAGCGTTTGAAAAAATGAAAAAAAAAAAAATGGTTCCGTTGAAGAGACCGGCATGACAATTGAGAGAATTCCATTTCAAGCAAAACTACGGATCTCTAATATGATATTTATAAATTACAAGAAAAGGTTTGGTGTCAAGCACCTGATTTAAAAAATAGGAGTAGCAAAAAGTTCTACCAATATATTCATTATTTTGATCTTGCTGTTTTATGCAGAATATAATTTCTGGTTTGTTCAACAGAATAAAAATGCAACATAAATATCGACATGACCAGAATATCGTTTCATAATGATATCTTTTCATCAGCAAGAAATGATTTCACATACTATTCTATCCCATGGAGTGGAACACACCTAATAATTATATTATGATATGCACCTCACATTTATAATATCTCACATTTATAATATTTTGATTACATTAATCTCAAATACATTCATGATATCACACGAAAATGTGATCAATTACCTTCTCAAGCATGCGGTCAAGACGAAGAATTTCATTCTTTGCATAGTCTGAACCCTTTTCCATACTCTTTTTAGCAAGTTTTAAGTAGAGGTTGCCATATCTGGTCATAACAAGAAAGGACGAATGTCATAAAATCAAACAAATAAATCTTTACAATTAAAGAAAGAAATGTGAGTAACATTTATGGCTTCACAATAATCACAATTCAAAATAAAATCTGAGAAATCATAACAGAATGGAAACATTAAATCATTCAAACCTGGCAGCAGAACCCTTAAGCTTCTTAACTTCCTCCTCGAGCTGGGAATATACTGCCTTCTTTCCATTATCATCAGCATTCACAAACTCCTTCACCAAGTCATCTAGAGATTCTATTATACCAGCCTACATAAGAATAGTGTAGCCATTATAATGATATTATTGCGGTCTCTTTCATTTTAATAAACATATGTGGTTAACTAACTTTAGAACTAAGCTGCCCCTTCCCATCACGGTATGTACCACATTTCTCATTGATGAAGGCTACAAAATCATCCAAATCACGACCACCACTATAATCTTCACCAGCTTTATTGCTCTTTGGGAAAAACTTCAGTGTAGGATAGCCACTAACACCATATCTGTATTGAAAAATTTCCAAATTAGGCACGCGTACTTCTTAAATATGATCAACCTAGCTTAAATAGGAGATAAACCAAAATGTCAAGGCACTCACTTCTCAGCCAAATTCTTATACTTGTCAGCATCGACGTTGGCTATAACTACTTCTTCATCCAGGTTAAATGCAGCGGCAACCTTTTCATAAGTCTGAAAAATAGTAACAACTTTATCAGGACAGGATAGACCTTTGACATAATCACAGGCAGGTGAAACTTATTAAGATACAATAACCATAAGCTATAATAGGAGTCTAAGCACCGAAGAACATCCTTACAGGGGCAAGGGCCTTGCAGTGACCACACCTATAAAACATTATTAAATTTATCAAAAAAAATATTCAAAATAAAAATTGAAAATGAAAAAAAAAATCTAACCATATAATAAAGCAGATCATCTAGTTATACTTACCATGGTGCATAGAATTCCACCAGAACATCTTTTGTTTCATCCAAGACAACCTCATCAAAGTTACCTGGAGAGAGAATTACCACGCTGGATGGAGCAGAAGCTATCTTCACATTAGTACCTGCATTAACAAGAAATGTGATATCAATGCTAAATTGACTTATACTATGCAAAGAAATTATACTATAGAAATACTAAAAATGCAAGAGAGGTGCAAGCAACACACTCTTGCTTTTAAACTCTTTACTACGAGTGAAAATTAATTGAAAACTGTGAATCGTTAGTGGGGTTCCATAAATAATATGTGAATCCACAAAATTCCGTGATTTCAATAAATTTTAGCCAATAATAGTGTGCTCAACATAGTATATTGCTAACATTTCTTAAAATACCATGCACAACAAAGAATGAAAGACAACATCGTCACCCTACTACAAATAGAGACAGTAAACAGGGTGGAAATAAAAGAGGAAAAACATGAGATGGTTATTTTGTATTGCCAAGTATCAGTGTCAGTTCAGATACAATACAAAGCTGTAAGTGTTTTTAAAAGCCTTTCTACTGGAAAAAAAAAAAATTATCTTTCCCCTAGACAAGCTCTAAGCAACACTTTTACCTCTCATTGTATTAGGTACAGTGACTCAAAGATAATTCTGGATAATATTTCAACCAGTATGAATCAGTTAGGCATGAATGAAACAAAATTCATTTAGTTACAAATAGATGCAATGGGATGAAGGGATAACTTTCTCAACACGTGCAAAAAAAAAATTATCTTCAACATTCTTGAAAAACATATTTATAGGCGCAACATTCCACGAAATGCAAGTTGATTACTATCTTCAAATCACCTCGCCAGATTAATAATAAATAATTCAAAGTATTCTAAACTCACAACCCCCATATCAGCATTTGAATCAATTAAAACACGCATATTTACATCCGCCAAATGGACACTGCAAGACATTATTTATACCTGCTTCAATGTTCACAAACGCAGCAAGGGCTTCTGCGGTGCGTGCTCCTTCATACCTAGAGAATTCAATCAAAAGCGGATATCAGATGCAATGAATAGCCACAAGTTAAGAACAAGAATATTCTGACATTTTCTATCAGAAAAAATAGAAAGTGCGAACGTAAAGGCAAAGTGCTCACTTTCTTGGTTCTAGAGATCCCTTGGGAAACCATTGAATGGTAGGGTAACCAGAAACCCCATATTTACTGCAAACGCTTTTATGCTCATCACAATCCACCTATCAAGAGATTCTACCGATATAAAAAAAAACTTCCGTTCCTAAAATAAAACGAATCATAATAAAAACTAAATCTCATTAAAAAACAACCAACCTTCGCAATCAAAACCGACTTCGTTTTCCTGAAACTCGTTCCGAGTTGTTCGTACTCCGGGGCAAGCCTTTTACAATGTCCACACCTGACATTGAAAACACAATTAGATTTCATAATTCGCAATGATAGAAACAGTCAAATGGAGGCGCCGTGAGGTTAGAGAATCGCGATTGGCGCGTACCAGGGCGCGTAAAACTCGACGAGAGCGGCACGATCCTTGCCAACCTCTTTTTTGAAGGTGTCCTCGGTGAGCGCAACGACGTCGTCGGCTGAAGCCGATGAGAGACAGATCATGAGCGTTATGGCTGCAGAGGCCACCATCATCCTCGTTGTGGAGCTCCACATTGTTCGGTTTGCTTCTTCGTCGATCTCTGTTGATGTTTTTGTGTGTGTTCGGTATGAATGTGAACGCACTAGCCACCCTCTTCTGTCACTACTCTCACTTTTCACCTCTTCTCCTTCGATTTGGTGTTGCTCTAACTTTCCTCTGTTTCTTTTTTCTTCTTTTCCACCTAAAGGGAAAATGAAATAAATACAAGCAAATCAAGAAAAAAAATTAACTAAAATCAACACAATAAAGTGGCTCTCGTTATTGATTTTTTTTTTTCCCTAGTGACCATAGTTTGTTAAAAGTTAGAGGATTATTAGTGAAGTTTTCTGGATAAGGCGTAGGTTTACATAGTTCTGTAATTTTAACATAACTTAATCAGTACAGGTCTTAACTTTCTTTTAGATTATTTTAATAATTTTAAGAAATTAAATATATTAATTTTTGTATTTGATATTTATTTTATATAATGAAACACCAATCTACAAGGTCTTTTTCTTATAATGAATCAATATTTAAGACCCAGAATTTGATTATATATATATGATTAGACTATTATATTTTATGATATATTAAACCTGTGATTGAATTGTAGATTTTTTCTATTGATGTACATGTTTAGACTGGCTTAAATGATATAGAGAGAGAGAGAGTATATAGTAGTGGAGATTGAATTCATCTGATAATGCATAATTTTACATTATACTTAGTACATCAATATGAAGAATTGATGATTATGACAACATAAAATACCTTTTGTATATAGGTTAAGAAAAAGTTATTAACTTTAAAGTTATTACTCTTACAATGCTAAGACTATTTAAGTTAATCATAAAATCGTGAAATTATTAACTAAATAGTTATTCATAGTATTGTTTGGCCGTTTGAAAAAATAAAAAGGGGTGTTGCGAGAATCGAACTCGCGACCTCTCGCACCCGAAGCGAGAATCATACCACTAGACCAAACACCCTCAATTGCTAATCTTGAATTTTTATTTTATACATATGAGTTTTAAACTCTTCTTCCTTCCCCCGCTTAAACTAGGGTTTGATAGCATCCTCTGAAATGTGCCCTTTATTTCAATCAATTATCAAACAGCTTCTGTGATCATTGTAACTGCCTCTACATTTGTTAGTTTTCATTGCTTTGCTTTGCTTGTATCAATGTCTAACACCAGTAACAATGTAAGTGCAGAAATTTGGAATCTCCCCCTTTCGTCTCCACAATCCGTCGATGATTTTGGAAGATTCTATTTGTTTTTCTGATTATCTAGATATTTGACTTGAATCAGGTGGCTGGGGTTGACAACACATTCAGAAGAAAATTTGATCGAGAAGAGTACCTGGAACGAGCACGGGAGCGCGAGAGACAGGTGTGTTGTGTTGGTGTTTCTTCTTGCCCTTTTTCTGCTTCTGATTTTAAATAGTTTAGGTTGCTTAATTGTGCGTGTGTGTGTGTTTAATTTTGAACAGGAGGAGGAGGGTCGATCGAAAGCTAAAGGTAAGTTACCTAATTCGTATTGAGGTTGGAGTTGTGTTTGCTTTGAGTGACAACAACAAATTCGTATTGGTGCAGCTAAAGGTCCTCCGGTGCAGAGGAAGCCCTTGAAGCACAGAGATTATGAAGTGGACCTTGAATCTCGCTTGGGCAAAACTCAGGTATGTTACTGTCAACAGTGAATTACTAAGTTCAATGCTCTAATGGTTCTAAATGAATGTCAAACATCTATGCAGTATTTTGTTAAATATATAACCACTGAATGTTGTAGGTCACCAGAGGTACCAAAATGTTATCACATAATACTGCTATTCTGCTGTACTGATAACATGCAAACTTTTGCAGGTTGTTACACCGGTTGCACCACTAAGTCAGCAGGTACTTGCCTTTAACTTTTTCATATTTGTTTTAGTGTTTATTGATAATTTTTGTATTCAGGCACTTTTGGATTGGAAAAATGTTGTTATTTTCTCATTTTGATTTCTTGTCAAGTTTTGAATTCCTGTTGTTGACCTTAGTTTCTTTTGTTTGGGGATGTGTTATATGTTTAGGATCATAGGTGCACTTTTTTAAAATGAATTTCAAAATTTTCCAGTTTCATGTTGAACTTTAAATGATAAAATTTTCCAGTTGTGTCTTTTGACTCGTGTCCCTAAAATTTAACTATTGCCATAATTCTGGCTGTTAATTTCCTGGAGAGCAAGACATTACTGACCTCTCTTGGTAAAGTCTGGCATTATATAGCAGCACTGTTAGAAATCTATGGCATTTGTCAATACCCACAAATGATTTCCACTCATTTTGTCTTCGACCCATCACCAATGCGAATGCTTTTTGGTGCACAATTTGCGTATGGTTCCCAGCTTCAGCTGAATGAAACTACAGGACCCGAGATAGGATGGAAGAGGTATACAGCTGAAGATGAACATCTTCGCTGCCTCTGGCTTAGGGAAATTTTCATCCTTGTGATGTAGTTGGTAGTTGTATATATGTTAGTTGTGCATATGCGCCAAGGAATACTAGGAATAGGACTTATCCAGTGATTTCACAGTTTTTGTTTGCTATCTGGATGGTATCATTTACAATTTTTGGATTACATTTATTGCAGGCTGGATACTACTGCTCAGTTTGTGAGTGTGTGGTTAAGGACTCGGCAAACTACTTGGATCATATTAATGGAAAGAAACGTATGTAGTCTCTTTGGCATGTTTCCTCTAACTTTTCTATTTAATTGCTTTAAGTGCCTGTGGTTCACTCATAGTTATTTCTTTGTTGTCCCTTAGATCAAAGAGCCTTGGGCATGTCTATGCGAGTAGAACGTGCTTCTCTCAAACAGGTGCAACTTAAGATTGCCCTGTATTAGTTTTGAAGTCAAATGATAAATTCCATACCTTTGTGTGTCATGTAGCTCCTTAGTTCTATGTGTTCCTCTGCCTGACTACTAAATCTTTTGATGAAACACAGGTTCAGGAACGATTTGAAGTTCTTAAGAAACGAAAAGATGTTGGTAGCTTCACAGAGCAAGGTAAAGCATTGGATTGGAGAAGGGTTGGCTGTTATTTCATAGAACCGAACAATTTTAAAGTCTTGTGTATATTTTTTTCTCCTTGGCCTTAAATTGTAGAAGCTTAACTGATCTTTCGTTTCAGTGGTGGGTCTTGCACTAAAGTTTTGGGGGAACCGTATAAAAATTTGGTATATTTTAAATGATTAAATATATGATCTTTAGTTTTCTATGGTCTGATTTTTTTAGGAGAGTAATATGTTTTTTAAACGTATTCATGTGAAATTGTAAAAAGATTTGGCAGCTTGTCCACACCATAGTCCACCACTGTTTAAGATGGACTTGGTTCTTGAATATGGAGATTAACTTATATTGTTTCACAGATCTTGATGAGCGGATTTTAAAACAACAACAAGAAGAGGAAGAAAAAAAGCGTCTACGAAGAGAAAAGAAAAAAGAAAAGGTAAGACTGTGTACAGTTGCTTATTTTTAGTTAGAAATAGGCAATAGATTGGAATAAGCCTTTTGTCATCCTCCCTCCCTGTACCATCAAGTAAATGTTTTTTTATGTCATTTACTTGTTTTAGCAGTTAATAATTGCATTCATCTTTCTAATAATGATTTTCAATGTTATCTTAACAAATAAATATCGCTTTTTATTTCTGGCAACTTAGTGAATAACTCGTGTTCAATTTTTGAATTCAGAAGGAAAAGGCAGTGGAAGAACCTGAAATCGATCCTGATGTTGCTGCCATGATGGGTTTTGGGGGTTTCCGGTCATCTAAGAAGTGATGACATTCTTCATGAGGAATGAATTGTTATGAGATTTGGAACATTTATTTCGCAGTGGTAAGCTGAATTGATATCTTCCAGCCTCATTTTGGGTGGCATAAGCGGAATGGTTGAATAGTGGGTCACAAACAGTAGTATGCGTGGTGATATTCAATCATGTGATTTGGTTGATTCATGTACATTTCTTCTGATGGCTAACCTGATGTATTATTATACAAAGCTTGGTACTTGTACTCTCCTCTAGCTCCATCCATATGGGGAGTGACAACTTGACGTAGCTAATGAAAATTAAATATGAATATTCGATACAATCTGGGTTGTGGCTTTTTCTAGGGTATAGTTATTTTGATTGAGAGTAGAAATATGACTACAGCATTCTGCATGTTCTTTCATTATAAAATGCTAGGATACTGGAACATGCATTTGCCGTGGTTATGCGCTCTAATTCCATTAATCTTTGGTACACGACTACATCAAAAGTGGGAAAATTTAGGGGAACAATTTTTTGGAAGTGTTTGTACAGAAAAACAGAGTGAGAAGCAGAGATAATTATATTTATAAGAACTGTACTTTTTTAATGAAAGTTGTATATTGTTAGTAAAATAATTGGTATGTAAACCTTAATTCAAGGTGGAGTTCAGAAGAGAAATTTGGAAGTTTTGAAAAGTTGGAAGTTTTAGAGATTTGAGTTGTATCATTTTGAATTTCTTGCCTTTTTAACTGCTATGTTTGAATAAACTAATTAAATTATTTTAAAGTTTTAAATTTTGCAAGAAAATATTTTAATTTCTACTGTATTAGAGAATAAATATTTTTATATCAATATTGATAGAGAAAATATATAGTGGAGAAAGAAGAATGGGTACGGAGAAAGAAAATAAAATTTAAATATTTTCCTTTTAAGAAAAAAAAATGTTTGAAACTTTAATTATTCCCATCTGTAAATAATATTAATAGTGACATTTGTTTCAAAATTTTAAAACATTTTTCACAAAAATAAAAATATATTATTTTTAATTTTGATATATTTCCTTTTGTAATAATAAAAAAGAATTCAGATTACAAAAATTCCATTTAATTTTAAATATTTTATTTTTTATAAAATTTAAATTTAAACACTTATGAGAACATAACTTCTTTCATTTATATATTGAATTTAATTTCATAACCAAACATTGTTTGGGTCATCTTGGAGCAGTGACCATATATGACAAATGTTATTAAAAGGAGAATTCAATCCAAAAGATGTTGGAGATGCGGGGTATCGATCCCCGTACCTCTCGCATGCTAAGCGAGCGCTCTACCATCTGAGCTACATCCCCATATGTTACTTTGCATACAAATAAGCTATATATCATTTTTAGACAATTTCTAACTGACAACCTTATTTACACTCTTCATATTTACTATTGTGGAAGTCTTCTGATAAATTGACCAGGTGATATGCAAAAATAATGTTTACACTCTTCATTTCTGGTTATTTTCAATTCTAACTTAGCTCATGTCTTTAGCATGTTTAAACGTTTTTATGAGTCAGTTCATTCTAAACAAAGTTAGTCTTCGAGGTCTTTCGTAGATTATTTGCATGTTACTCTTTGATTCAAAATATGACGATAGTAAATATATTATAATTTCATTTGTATATATAATAAATATTTTTAGGGAGGAATTCTTTTTATTTGAGTACCGCCACTGATAATTAATCTGAAACAGCAGTGTATCGATTCACCCTTTTGCAGTGTTATTATAATTGAGTGGAACAAAAAATTTTAAATAAAGATATGGAAGATTTGAAAAAATAATTAATAAAATAAGAGTATTACAATCCAATGATACAGAAAATTTTAGTGATAGTGGTGGCTTGTGAGCATACTCTTCTTCTGTCACATTAGTTGTTGGCATGCATGCCTTTTTGTTTTGGCACGAGAAAACCTGATAAAGCACAAACCAAACATGTTTATCTCGCAAATTACGTCAATGGACTACAAATATCTAAATGGGGACATTTCCTTTAGCATTCCATTAAATTATTTGGGACACGTTCCATGCATTCAGAAATAGGTTTTCTAGAATGTATTTTTTTAAGTTAAGAAAGTCCATTCTTTTTCTTACACTATAAAATCACTGAGACACATTTTATTCATTCCAGGATAGGCTTTATATTCCATAAAGTACATTTGGGACGAAGTGAATAAGAGGTTGTAAAAATCATGGACCAAATTCATCAATCACCACAGAAAAACTGAAATTTGATAAGAGCACATTACGGAGAACGGAAGTGGGGGAAAACAAGAGCAGGTTCAGTCATTTTATATTTAAATAAAATTGAAATATACTGCAATTTCGTACCATCAACACCTCCAAATCATAACTACAGAAACAAACTTCTAGAAATGAGATATCAAGCCATCTCTTGGTAATGGCCTATTCCATAAAGTACATTTGGGACGAAGTGAATAAGAGGTTGTAAAAATCATGGACCAAATTCATCAATCACCACAGAAAAACTGAAATTTGATAAGAGCACATTACGGAGAACGGAAGTGGGGGAAAACAAGAGCAGGTTCAGTCATTTTATATATTAAATAAAATTGAAATATACTGCAATTTCGTACCATCAACACCTCCAAATCATAACTACAGAAACAAACTTCTAGAAATGAGATATCAAGCCATCTCTTGGTAATGGCCTATTTGATGTACTGGGAAAGCCATTTGAAACCTTCCCCATAACCCATTTTCTTCACAATACTGCACATGAACACCTCCATGGGACGGACATTTGAGTCGGCCAAATTGACCTTACCTTTGCCTGTGGTGAAGTTAGTCAGGCCCAAATGGTAACGCAGCTCTTCTTCTGAGGCAGCATATGGAATATCAATTTTGTTCCCAAGGACAAGGAAAGGGACATTGGCTAAGGATTCATCAGAGAGTAGAGCATCCAGCTCTTTTTTTGACTCAGCAAATCTTTCCTTGTCATACGCATCAACCAAATACACCACTGCATCTACCTGTATCAAAGAAGGATGCAACTTGATCATCATCACAAAATAAATAGACGATACAATAATAGATATCGGGCAAGAAAAAATGATTCCTAGTTAAAAAAATGTCACATAACACCAAATCAGAAACTGCTTCGGAAGCAGATATGTATGATTAGGACATCCTCTAAAGTGAAAAAGGCGCCATCAGAAAGCTATTACCGTCATTTCTGCCACTACACATTAATCAAATGAAGTAACAAACATAATAAAATAGTAAGACATAAATTCTTTGGTTCAGCAGTAATCATATAATGAAATATTAATCTTTCAAGAAAATTCTGCACAAATGGTGTATATGGTAGGCGATAAATTAGAAGGGAAAGGGTGGAAATAATTTTAAAAATTAGAAAGACTCACTGTATTATTTCTCACTTATTTCCACTGCCTCTTCCATCATTTCTCTATTTGTCTTCATAGCTTTCACTTCCACTTCATTCCTCACTAATTCTCATTCATTATTTTTTATTTCCCTCTACCTTATTTCTCTCCTCTACACCAAACAGGGCCTAAAAGTGTAGTTTATGCTTTACAATTAATCTCTATTCCGGCAATGAGAGTACTGAACACACTGAAATTTTATCCTAGATGACAGCTAGAAGCAGTTCACAGATTCTAAGTTTAAGATCAAATCATGTGTAGCCAACCATGTAAACAACACAGAAAGCAAATTGCATTACGGAACAAGACCAATCTCTTAATATATCTAGAGAAGGCCTACCGGCATCCAGTCATATGTTTTCACGCAATGTGTGATTAAGATAATCTCAGAGTCTACAATCGCCCCAAAACTATACATCAACAACAAATTCTGATTCCCCTAATTGAGATTAACTATAAGGATCACATGACTAATTCAACTAGGTTAAAAACCAACCTTGAAGAATATAATCCCACTTTCAACAAAAGTATGTTGAGGGAGAATAGAAAGAGACCTGGGCATAGTAATCTTTCCACACTCTTCGAGCAATCTGATGACCCCCTAGATCAAAAGCTTTGAACTTGATCTTTCCAATACTCAACTCCTCTGACGTAGGATACTGGGTAGGCTGATGCTGGACTAATCTCTGCAAAACCAATTCTCATAATAAAAAACATCACACCAAGACCATGGAAATTTCAAGAAGCTACAGACTGAGAAGTACACACATGCTATTCATTCAATATTCTATGTCAGAGAAAGCAATAGACCAAAACATGTCAACACCGTAGCCAATTGTGCATGGAGCAAAGTAATGTTAGGAAGCTGAGCACTCTAATAAGTTTATGTCAACGTCTCTTGCTAAAACAAGGAAAGGCTCCACATGGGGAAAACATACAAATCCATCAGCACTAAAGAAAAGTGGTAAACTCCCCTCTCCCCACAGCAAATCCATCAACACTAGAGTATCAAAGTAACACCGCTAAGTTCTTTCAGAAAGACATAAAAACATTTTTTCTCTAAAGTTTTCAACTACCCAGATCATTTTCTCAATAAAGATTAAAACCAGTGTAGAAAAATAGATAAAGTAAATAAGGGCAGAGATCCACCGCTATTGAGGAAAACACAAAATCCCAAAAGAAAAAACAATACTATATATCGGTAACGATTGGAACGAAAAAGGGAAAATGAATGAAATTGAAGAGGAACCTCGTCTTTGAGCATGTGCAGGAGGGTGGTTTTGCCGGCGTTATCGAGGCCAAGGAATAAGATCTTGGCCTCCTTCTGCCACAGCCCAAGCGACGCTAGAATCCCATAAAACCAATCCACCAAAAACATTGCTTTTTTATCTACGAATTACCTCAATTACTACTACCGATAAATATCGATCTCTGCGTACTAAAACAGAGATTGAAGTTTTGTTTTGAGTAGAAAGACCTAACCCCAAAACCAGAGGAGAGAGAAAGTGGTTGGTTACATTCGATTCCGACTCTATTTGTTTGCAATAACTTGCAAAATATTAGTTGTAAAATACAATATTTTTGCTACTTCCTTTTTAACTATAACTAAAATTTATTTTTGGTTTTTCATTTGTTTATAGATTTATTTTGGTATATTTTAAATTAAATTTAAACTAATATTGTTTTTCCAAACCGTGATTGTTTCTGCCTCTGAGATACCCCTTTGATTTTTTTTTACTGATTTAATATGCAAATCGTGTTTTATTAGATTTATTTATATGAAAAATATAATCTCGGGTTCATAGATAATATAAATTACTTTCTATACTTAACAAATTCTTAATGTATTAATAATATTTTTTATTTTCAAATTTATTTATTAAATAATTTTTTTCTAAGTAAACAAAAATATCAATGTTATATGTATGATATTTTTAAAAGTTATAATATTTTTTTTCCTAAAAAATAAATATGAATAATTATTTATTTTATTTTTCGTTAGTTTTTTAAAATGGGATATTTTACTATTAAAATATTTATAATTTATTTAATTAATTTTAAAAATTCAATTAAAGATATTTTTTTAAATATTTAGTTTTTTATAAAAAAATACAATATTTGTTAAAAAAACATAGATCTTTTATAATATTTATAAGATTATTTTTTATTATTTATCAATAAAATTTGTTAATATACATTAACAACAGAGACAAAAAAAAAAAAACTTAACATTTATTTTCTTAGTTATACTAATATATAACTCAAGGTGGAGAAAGAGAAAAATTATTTAATAAATTAATTTTAAAATAAAATAATAACAATATTATTATATATTAAAAATTTACTAAATATAAGAAGTAATTTGTATCATGCAGGAAATAATTATTTTCAAATAATGTTTGAATACAAAATATTATTATGTATACAATTTTAAAAAATAATCACATGAATAATCAAAAGTTGAAACACATAATATTAGAAAATTTTAATTACTTGATATTCACTTTTCCATATAATTTTACTTGTTTATGTTTTTTTTTTTAATATTAGTTGAGTTTGAATATTTTATATAAGTAAATTTAATAAAACAAGTTTTATGACTTCAATTAGTAAAAAAATTAAAAGCATGTATAAAGGTTATTGTTTCAAAATAAAAATACTGTTTTAAATTTGATGATTAGAGGTCAATAAATGTTTTTGAAAGATAAATAATTAAAATATATTTTAATAAAAAAAGTACCATAAATCTACGTTAGTCATCTTAATATACGGGGCTTTAATTAGTCACTAGCTCACGTGATTTATTTAGTTTTTAAACCTTTTCAAATTTTGTTTTAATTTTTAACTTAAATTAACATATCAATGTTGATTTTTATTATATACATTATAATTATTATTAGAATAAATTTATCTTACTTTTATTTATTTTAGTAATGTGATGTGAGTGTTTCACTTTTCATAATAATAGTTTTTAATTATATATTATTATTGTTAGCTGAGCAACATGGCAAATGTACATTCATTCAATTGATTATATACATTTTACAAAAATATTCTATACATTAATCATGTAAATAATGTAGTCTCCACAAAAGTTATAAAAGAATCATGCTATATTCATTTAAAGTAATATTGAATACTTCTATCAATATTAAAATCACACCATATTTAATTAAAATAATATTGAATAATTCTATTTAATATTAATATTCAATTTAGATCAATATATTTTTATTATTAAAACCACTATTTTTTATAATAATGATGAATTCACATCTGATTCAGATAATTTCTTACACTTATTTTATGAAATGATAAGTAAAAATTTGATTATTCTATTATAATATGAGATAATGTGATAATTGACAAATGTATTTTTATTCATATTTAGAGTATTTAATATTATCTTTTTTTAAACGGTAACTAAGAATAAATTTATCATTTTAAATAAGATTTACCTAATTTAATTGGATCTTGTTTAAATTTATTGATTAAATCTAGATTTTAAACATATTTTCTTATTTTTATTGTTTTTAATTAGTTGTGGAAATTTTACGAGTCTAAATCTAATCAAATTTTCTACTAATATATTCAGAATTTTTTTGACAAAGATGATTATATGTAATTTTCGCATGATTTTATAACAAATCCCTTTTAAATATTTTATAATATTTTTGATAACAAATTCAATTATCATTAGCATATTTGTAAGAGAATTTCAAAACAAAATATGAAAGTAATTGAAAGAACGAAAATCTAAAATTTTATTATAAATAAATATTTATAAAATTAATCTTTGGCACATAAGAAAACATATGATAATTATAAGAATAATATCTAAGAACTAAATATGAGTTCATTTTGTGAAGAAGATTAAACTATATATAAAGGCTGAAGAAGGCACGAAGGACACATATTATTGTATAACATAAACTCTAGTTTTATTTTCTTTTATAATTCTTGTGTTTTAGTCATCTTATAAAAGACTAAACCATTTGGGTTGATTCTCTTATGAATTTATAATGAAGTTCTGTTTGATAAAATTTTGTTCTTTACATTATTTGTAACATTTGTGATATATTATTGGTCTTTCTAAAATTCATTTTTGGAAAAGTATTTGGTTTTGAATGTTTGTTGAGATTATTATTTGTTTAATTAAAGTTATTGGTTATTTCTCTTAGTCTTAATCAATTTTTTGTATGTTTAGTGAAAGAGATAAAAGATATACATCTTATTATGTTTTTAAAAATAATATGAGATATTACATATATTAATAGACACGCACACTTATTTTGCTAATAAGATTGTGTTGGATTTGATTAACATTTATTTGATTGAGTTTAATTATGTTAATAGAATTAAATGACAATAATCTTAAAAAAACAAAAAACAAATTTACTGTGAACAAAATAGAGTCAACTTATTTTTTTAATTAGTTTTAAATAATCTATTTTATTTTTTTACATAAGGATCATCAAATCTTTATTTTTAATTTAATATTATTATTAATTTTCTTCACTCTAAATAAGTTTTAAACATTAGTTGACTGAATTTAATATTAGTTTCACTGGATAACGACTTGAAGATAACTTTATTTTAGATATATTATTATCACTTTAATATCACATGATCTAGAAGTGCATTCTACTATTGCTATCAAATTCTACTATTGCTATCAATAATTTATATTAATTTTATGATTTCCACGTTCACATAAATTACTAATTATATAGTATAATTTGTCACCCGCGAGTAATTCAAAACATCATCTATCATGGTTTAATTCGAAGGAAAAATTAAACTAACTTTCTTAATTCGAGCTATTTATACCAAATTACCTAAGGGTCTAAGAAAATTACATAACAATTGCATTTACTGATTTATTCCACCTATCAAACACAAATTAACATTTTAAGATCAAACTTAAAAACTCAAATTTCCTCCAAAATTCCCAAATTCCATACCTTACGTCCATCTAAAACAAAAAAAGAAAAAAAAAAAAAAACCTGACCAACTAGTTTACGGAATATGTGTTTGTAAAAGAAAAAATATAAGTGTTCTATTTACACTTAGGTACTCTAGAATATTCTTTTATCAGAAATTGCAAGTGAAAAAAGAAATTTGAATTATTTCTATATAATAACCTTTTATTTCCTGGTCATGAGAATTAAATTTGGATATTTGTATTCTATGTGATTTATTAAATATTTCGTGCTTTCTAATTTTAAGGGTCATTACTGACAACAATGGATGTAATTAAGTAGGTAAATCGAATGCCAATTGCATAAATAGAAGGGATTAAGGGAGGAATAAGATTGCATTAGGGGAGAATTATGTGTGTACCTATATATTTTCTTCATGAAATTTCTGTTATGCAGTTATTCTTTTAGCTTTAATTAAAACGGAAAACTACTCAATTGTTTATTTTTCCGTCAAAAGCTAAGTTAATCGACAATGCTTGTTAAAATCATCACCAAAACGTGATCTTACTTACCATTTGTACTTGTTTAATCCACATTTGTCGTTTCTCCGACACCAACCAACCTCTAACAATGTAAACAAAGACACTAATAAATAATAATAAAAAAGACTTAATTTTGATAACTGAAACCTAATAATTGTATAATTATAGAATTGATTGAAAAAAGTCTAATATCTTTCTGTACGCTCACCCTAGTTGAACATCAGGAACTAATCATTTAGTTATCGTGTTCCCCATCTAAAATACCACAAAAAAAGTAATAATAATTCAAAATTTTAAAACATTTTAAAACTGACATTCCCAATATATGTTTCATACAGCTAAAATTGAAAATTATTTCTTAATCTGTTTTAAAAGACAAATTTTTGTTGCTACAAAAACTTGTACCGACATTTTGATATATAAAATGTCTTTTATATTCTTTTGAAATAATTAATATCAAAATGTTATTAAGGAAACTAGTAATTCCAAGATAATTTATAAAGACAACACGTAAAAGGAGTTTATTGATGGAGGAAGATATATCAGTTGTTAAAATTATTTTAATATATTTTTAGTTTCACCAATAAAAAATATAATTAAGCTAAGGATTAATATGTAACGTGTTTCTGTGTGATTTTGAAATATTATAAAAATTAATAATTAGTCATTTTAAATATTCAAATTAATTTAAATTATATTGTATATGATTAAGATGATATAGTATATAGAATGAGATGATACTAAAATCATGTGTAAGGGCAGATACCTCAAATTTATTGAGATGGAAAGTCAATTACAGAGTAGAGTTCGATTGTTTCAATTTTGTGTTTTAAAAGGTGATTCCGAAGATTAAGAAAAGAAAGTAAAGGTGTATATAAATTGATCTTGACCTCAATTCTTAAGCAATATGGAACTATTGCATCTGAGATATTATCTACTTTGAAACTCGGTTGTTTTGTCCGTTTTGGAGTTCGGTTGCTCCGTCACGGGGTTTTGTCCTTTAAAGACGTCTGGGAATATTAAGAGATGAGGTGTATATAAACTGACCTTGACCTCGACTCCTAAGCGATGTGAGACTATTGGTTGTATCGAAACAAGCCCTCAAATTCGTTGAGATGACATCGCTAGGACCAATCACCGCGTCCAAAATATTGTCCGATTTGGAGATGATTATAAACTGATTATAGTTTCGATTCCTAAGTGAGATAAGATTATTAGATGTACCGATCAAGTATGTATAATTAATTAAGTCGTGACAATCTATATATACCATAATTTGTTTCTAAAAATAATTTTACACCACGATTAAAAATACACGAGCATTTGATATTTTAAATACTAGTTACTTACTTTAATGTAAGAGCAAATAAAAGAATAAAAACAAATCACATTTTTAACGTGTATATATATAATAAATATTTATTTAATATAATAGAAAATGATACAAAACCAATCACTACTTTATTTATATAACAAATATATATTTTTTAATATAGAGATAAAGAGTGTGTCCAATGAATGAAATATTGAAAACCAGAAGTCCAAACCTTGACCACGCCAACAGATTCTATCAAATATCACTGCCAACTTCGCCCCAAACCACGAACCAATCTTACGCTACTGTTGAACGGATAAGAACCAAACTCATGTAATAATTCCACCAGAATGACAATAACTTAAATATAATTTTTTTAATTATAAAATAATTTGTTTTGTTTTAGTTATTTATTTTCAGTATTTTTAAATTTAAAAAATATTATTTCTTTAATCAAGCTTTGTGTCTATATAGTGTTAACAATTTTTGTTTTAAAGTATGTAAAAATATATGTTCTTTATCTATCCAGAATTGATGTTAGTGATTAAAACTAGTGATTTTAGATTTTGGAAAGATAAAAATAAAAAAAAGACATTAAAATCAAAATTCGAATATTTTATAAAAGTTTGAAACAATTGTTTTAAAATTTAAAGAAACAAAAACCAAATAATAAATGTGATAAAGAATCAAAATCTTATTGTACGATGATTAAATATATTTAAAACTACAAAATTCGTTATAAAAAATTTATTTATATTTCAATACACGTTTAATTACATACTAACCATAACTTAGGTTTCATAATGATATAAATGCATACCAATAATTGATCTGTAACGATGGTTACTGGGGAGTATAAATAAAGTCCTTCCTTGGTAAATTCTTGTTTGTCCTTTGTTCGAGTTGCTGAAAGTTGAAATGAGTGAAGAATCTAGAACCGAACGTAGGGTCCTGGTGGCCGTGGACGAAAGCGATGAGAGCATGTACGCTCTTTCTTGGAGCCTCAAGAACATAATTTTCCAGAATTCCAATGATACCCTTGTTCTTCTATACGTCAAGCCCCCTCATTCCATTTATACCCCCTTAGATTCCACAGGAAGAATGGATGATCCTGAAACCCCAGGTATTCCTTAATTCTTGTTTTTTAGTATAATTAGATTTCTTAACTTTGATATTAATACCTAATATTTTCTCCTATTCAGGACAATCTTGTTGCTCATAATTAGTCTTGTTCGGCTCAATCAAGATTGTTTTGTTACATATTTTTGTGTTTTTCAGTTTTGGTGGATTAATCGGTGGCGTTTGGCTAATTTCAGGATATCTGTTTTCTTCGGATGTAAGAGCAGCAATCGAGAAGTATAGTCAAGATGTGGCCGATTGCGTGTTGGAGAAATCCAAGAAAATGTGTAAAGATCTCCAAAACGTATGTTGCTTCCTTCTTTTGTCATGATCTATATGATATGCCCTTTGAGATTGGACTCAACAATTAGTTCTTGATTTAATTCTTGTTCACTTGCATGTGGGTCTTGAATAGGTAAAGTTGGAGACACAGATAGGGAGTGGAGACCCGAGGGACGTGATCTGTGAGATGTCTCGGAAGTTGAATGCTGACTTGCTAGTCATGGGTAGCCACGGCTATGGAGTTATAAAGAGGTAAAGTGCTACAAAATGGAAAACAGTGCCAGAGTAGTAGTTTACTTGTAGTTCTTTCAAAATTTGCCTCTAGGTTTTTGTCATGACAAAATTAGTGTATTTCAGAGTCCCAATGCATGTTTGAATAGGGCAGTAAATTGTGGTTTCTTTTTCTGAATTTCAGGGCTTTTCTTGGAAGTGTGAGCAATTACTGCTCCCAGAACGTGAAGTGCCCAGTTCTGATTGTGAAGAAGCCAAAACAATATGCAGATGCTGAGAACTGATATGTCAGTTTTGCTCTTTTTTGGGCTTTCTATGTAGAATTTTTAGGTATATGTGCTTATTGGGTACGAGTTGTTTTTCCCTTTAGGGTAGTAGCTTTTGTAGGAAGTTCTTGTCATGTGGTTGATGTTAAAGCTTCATGTAAAGACTTTTATTTTGTCTGAGACAGAAATATCTTTGAGAATTGTGATTGCCGTAGCGTGTTAGAGTCTCATCTTGGATAAATTCGGACCTGTTGTATGTGTGAATCCTAGTCTAATATAGTTTGTGCTAGAAAATTGTTAACGTAACTTCAAAAATTTGAATATGCATAATAACTCGTTTTTCAGGTATTTATACTCACAAAAACGACGAAGACTTATATTTTGCCGAGAAATTTCTGGAGCAATGACGTGTCGTTTCCCCCTTAATTATAAAGCATGATTTAAAAAACAAAAATATCTTCTCGAGATATCTAGTTAGTTTGTTTGTACCGTTTAAACATTGAAAAAAAAAAAAATGAAGGAACTATGAAGTATAAATTGAAATAGTCCTTTCCAAATCAATACATGTAGTCTCAATTAATACTATTTTTGTGGTTTTTAAAATTTATGCATTATTTATGTGCAATCTTTTAGATTTTAGATACATAAATTCTCTACCTTTTATATTCGATTCATGTTTTTTGCTCCATTAATGTTGATGGTATTTTTTTTTTATCGGCAATGGTTAATGGTATTCAACCAACCTGAAATTTACTAGTAGAATCTATGATGTTGTGAGAAATAAATACGAATAATATATATATATATATATATATATATATATATATATATATACACACACAACTAACGGACGAAAGTGTTATGATTGTTATCTTATTTTTTAAAATATATCTTCTATTCTGGGTTTTTTAAGACTATTTTTTTTTCTTAAATATTTCTGAAAAAGAGCCGAGTTATAGTTTACTTCACCTAAAATTTAGGGGGCATTTAATACAAGGGCGTTGTAAATATGTTGATGTTTGGCTTATTTTTTAAAACAAACTTATGAAAAATTTATTTTTGTAGAAAATGCTTTTTAGGCACTAAATACAGTTATAAATTTTCATAAAATTAACTACTAAAATAACGAGAAAAGGCCAGTAAATGACTGGTTTTTAGAAGTGTAAACACAATAGCTTTCAGAAAGTATTATTATTTATTACCCAAACAAATCCCTGAAATTAGTTTCCGAAAAAATGAGTATATTAATAAAATAGGGTAAACAGCAATCCTTTGCTCTAATTCACTGGGCTTGCTTGACGTAAAACTCTAGGTTTCTTCTTCCTACATCCTCGTAATTTCTTGGCACATCTCCATAATTTTTAAAATAACCATTTTATTCTTTATTAAAGTTGCTTGACTTCTAAATTATCGGTTTTAGAAATTATTTTAGAATTCATGGAATGAGATTTATCGAACACGATAAAATTCCTGAAATAAGATTTCTAGAATGAAATTTTCAAAACATAAAGAATACATTTCAGAGTAAGTTTTCTAGAATAGAATTTTTGGAACAAACTATTTAAATATGTTTTAGAATAATATTTACAGAACAAATTTTTTTTCACAACTGCTCTCTCTTTTCTTCTTTCATATAGGTGATGGTGCAGTAGTGACAGCGTAGTGCAGTGAGGAAGGGCACCCAATTATGGGGGTGCAGGAAGTAAAAGCGGAAGCAAGCCGAAACCCTATGTTAGCCCATAGTAATGAAAAGGTGGTAAACGGGCCAGGCCCGTTGGAGAGTTCAACATGGGTGGAGCTGCAGCGTAAGCATCTTCATCGTCCTCGTAGAGTCCTGAAGCTGAAAGGTGGGGTTCTGTTTCTTTTCTTCTCCTCATAGAAGTGTTAGTTTCCCCGTTTCCGTTGTTCTGTCATACACAAGGGCCAGAACATGTCATGTTTACTACGAAAATCCCGTAGGACTAAGGCCTTGTCCCTGTTTCTGCACAAACTCGTCGGAAACTCGTCCGAGTCGCATCACACTCTGGCCTCCTCAAGCTGGTTTTGGTGTCGCCAATCGTCACATTCCCTTCCACAAAAGACCAATCCTTGCTTCTCTTCAAATTCGATCCCAAGTTCCAGCTTCTCTAACGCGCTTCTCCAAATTCGCTTTTGGGCCTCTGAGGCCGCCGCCACCGAGCCCTCAACCTCTGATGGGCTCACGGTCCAAAAAATTCTGGCCAATAATTGGAACATTCTGGACGAGAGCGACGGAGATTGGAAGAGTCATGCCACCGCTGTAGCTCAATCTATTAATTTGATCAAACGTCGCTTACAGGTAAATACCCTGTTTTCTCTTAAATTAAACGTGCTTATTTTGTCATTGCTTAGTAACTTATTAAGTAGTTAGTTACTAATTAGTACTGATTGGTCTTTGTTTTCGTGGCATTAGTGTAATTGTTCTGATTTCCAAATTTTTATCTTGGGTTTGTTAAAGTTTGATCGTGTGTATTGTGTGGCAGTGGGAAAAATTGAAGGTGAGGTTGAACATGTTATCATTCCAGCTAGAGAAGGAGGACCTTTGGGATGATCCGGTGAAGGCAGGTAAAATAAGCCGAGAGCATGGTTCGCTCCTGGGGAAAATGAAAGAAGTAAATGCATTGGAACAAGAATTACTTGAGCATATCGACATGATAAAGCTTGCCCGCGAAGAGAATGATGCGGATTTGGAATCGGTGGGGACTCGCTTCATCTTATCCTAGGCATGTATTCGCCTTTTTTTTTTGTAATAGTCTTACAAAAGGGTGTGATGCTTAGTAATCTGACCCGTATGATCCTTTGATTTGGTGTTCAAAGTAGAGTGGACATGAGAGAATAAGAGAAGTAAAAATTTAAGCCAGTGAGGGCTTGGTAATTTATTGTCACAAGAAAGAAAATTTAAGTAGACACTATTGTTTAACATCATACTGCAATGTTTGAAAATCTATAGGGCTCAACGTATTATGTGGTAGATATACTTTGTAGGAAACATATATTGATGTCGAACACTAGTTTATTCATGCCCAAGACTGAATCATTTCTTACTAGTATATGCAGATTTATATATTCATGCATTGAGTATTTCCCTTTTCAGGAATCATTGAAAGGGTTGCTTAACATGAGAAGAGATGCAAAAGAGAAAGAGCTAGAGGCGTTGCTTGCTGGGGAGCAAGATTCTTGTTCTTGCTACATTGAGGTTGTTGTCATAGATATTTAAAAGTTTCTATTACGGCGTTGCTGTTTTTATCAGTATTCATGCCCAAGCAATCAATCTAGGTCTAAGAACATGATGTTGGTATGCTGCACTAGAATATATCCTAAGAACTTTTTCCCTTGTGCTTCATTAGAAAGAAGTGAACTTGGCCTGTGGTTGTGTATGTGAATATACCTTTTGAAGCTTACTATTATAGGTTCAAGCTGGGGCTGGGGGTACGGAGAGCATGGACTGGGCATCAATGGTCATGCAGATGTATAAGTCATGGGCACAGCGGCGTGGATATAAAGTAACTTTAATTGATGAAATGCCTGGTGAGCTTGCAGGAATCAAGGTTCTTCTTCACACCATCTTCAGAATTATTTACTTTAAAATTATTTTGCAATTTTCCACATAAGTCTTGCATGCATGGTCCATGGCTACCTCCTCCCTCTAATGTGATTACTGTTTCTGATTTTCAACTGTCAAGTTCTGTTTTGCTTAATTTGCATATATTTAAACTTCAAGCAATATCACCAATAGGATTCCATTTCCATTTGTAGCCTCTAGTTCAACATAGATTTTGCCTCTGACACTTATTCCCTTATGTTATATTTTCGATTGAAGGGAACTGCTAGTTTCTGAATATATGGGTCTATTTGCTTTTTCAGCGAGCTACCATTAAAGTAGATGGTGAGTTTGCATTTGGATATGCCAAAGCAGAAATAGGAGTGCACAGGCTGGTGCGCATATCACCTTTTGACAGCAATAAGCGCCGACATACTTCATTTGCTGCTGTGGCAGTTATTCCAATCCTAGGTGATGGATCTACCCATGTAAAGATTAATGAATCTGATCTTCGAATTGAACGATTTCGGAGTGGTGGTGCTGGTGGCCAGCATGCTAACACAACTGATAGTGCTGTAAGAATAGTTCATATTCCTACAGGAGTTACTGCAACTTGTCAGAATGAAAGGTAAGAAATATGTGTACATATTCACACACTGACTGTGTTGTGTGTTGTGAATTTTGAGTATTACAAAAGGCTTATATTGCCTAGATTACACACTTAGAAAGGGTTTATATATCAAGACACTCGTTACACTTCCAAAGTAGGCTTACACTTGCAAAGTAGGTAGCAAAGGAGGTGGTCTTCCTGCATATGAAATTGTGGGCCTCATTTAAGGTTTATGTGTATGGTTTAGTTCAAATCTTGCCGATTCCTCCCTTGGACATGAAATAAGGACACTTGGTTTATTTATTTTCTTTTTTGCCTTTGGTTAATATAATTTTTAAAGTCTATTTGGATTTCTTTAATTTTTGGCCTTGTGAATGTTGGAACCTAGGTTTACAGGATTTTTTGCTTCCACGTTCCATGAACATTGCCTCCCCTCTCTCCACAACTTTCCTACCCTTTATCCGCAACATGCTTCCACTATCTACTCAAAGTTCCTCCAAAACTTCCCTAACCTAGGTGATTATGGGATCTTGTGACTGTGTAGGTCAAGTCTCCAATTCCTATAAATAAGTGCCTCTCCGCTCTTGCAAAACACACCTTCACTCATTCTCCTCTCTTTTCCTATCTTGGGTTCTTTGCTCTTACGAGTTTACTTGCCAGTTATGTGCTTCTCGATACCACCTGAGATGTTTCTATTGTATATCGGGAACTTGTGTGACACAATGCGTATAAGCTCTTAAGGACAGTGCTCGTCCATGCCTTGAGAAACGATCTTGTTCATGTTCTAATTATGTTGTGTTCTTAGGTTTTGATTTTTGGGTATTATTTGAAAACAGATCGCAGCATCAGAATAAGGCTTCAGCTATGGCTGTGCTTCAGTCAAGGTTAGACCAACTGGAGATGGCACGCCAGGCACAGTTGAATGCACAACATACACAGTCTCTCACTGACATAACATGGGGCACTCAGATTCGTAGTTATGTTCTCCATGTAGGTTTGAGATTGTACATGTCTCTCCCTCCCATTTTTTTAGCAGTCTGTCATGATCTAGGCCTTTTACCTTAATCATAATCATAACTAATATTATTTATGTATGATGCAGCCTTACCATATGGTGAAAGATCTTAGAACTAACTATGAGGTTTCAGATCCTGAATCCGTCCTTGAGGGAGATCTAGACGGATTCATCTTGAGCTATCTATCAGCTTCTTTGGACAAAGACGATGATGCTTAAATCAATCAAATTCTCAGCCTATGGCAACATTTTGCATATTCAGTGCTGAAAGGCTTTTTCAGAGTCTGAGGTTAAGTCATCTGCCCTTTCGGTAATTGTCATTCCTCATCAAGGTTTATATCAGAATACAAGGAAGCATCTTTGGCTTCATATGGTACATTTGCCGCGACAAATACATATCACTGAATTATATATGTGGAAGTATGATGCTAAAAGCTTGATATTTTTTGGCTTGCGGAGTCGGAATAACTTCCCAATGACCTTTGATGCAGCAAACCATGATTATTGTTCTTTTAATATTCATTTATTTACACATATGAAACTAGTAGAATGTACGAGATTTGTATCCTTTTTATCTCCTGGGAATAAAGGATGATTTTTTTACTAGAATTTGCGTTTATTTCTTGCGACACTAACGAGTCTGACCGTATGTATCAACGTTAAGGGCAGGTACCTTTTGTTCATTTAATCTCAGTTGAAGGAAGTTATTTTCGACAAATTTGTAACAAATAATTCCTACGTTATTCTTTCTATTTCCTTTCGATGTTTCGAAATTTTAAGTTGCAATGTTTTTTTTGCTAATCCCGACCTCAGAAATTGCAATCTTGAATAAACTTCGTGACTGACATCGATCCTATGGTATCGGTGCTTCATTACGGAAGTGGAATTGATTGAAAGAAAAGAATGAAGGAAAAGCTTTTACAAGATAATATAACATGTGGGTGACTTTCAACTTTCAATAAAATAATTAAAACTAAATAAAATAAATTTAGAGGCTAAAAATGAAATAATTTTAATGATAGTGTGTGATAGAAAAAATAAACATAAGGGTAACTGTGAGGTTAATATAATTACAGTGAAAATTTTAATATAGTATTATTTTAATATTACATAAAATTTATACAGATTCCGTTAAATAGCAAATAAGACTTATATATTGTTTAGTGCTTTTTACATTAATGTTATCCTAATAATTAAAACAAGCAGTTGGGAGATAGAAATAGATAATATATACAATAAGTAATATCCTCCTAAGTAAATTATGAGAAAAAGGAAATAAAAAAAGAAAATTAGGTTTAAATTTGGTAACAAAGAAATAGATTGTAATTGAAGTTGTCCGAAACTGACGTACACATTGCTGAATTCATTACATGCTTTTTAATGCCTAATGCAAGCCCATTTTAAACAGTGTATAGTTGGGCCGATTGGACAACCCATTATCATTAACTTTGTGCACTTACGCAATTCGGCTTCTCTCTTGCTAGCAATAATTTACCTGAACCTCAAATCAAGAATCTATTATGGAAGGTTTCATTTAATTTATCATTGTTTATACTTTACAGTAATTTCCAAATATTTCGTTACATTTCGTTTTCCGTTACTGCCATGCCATGGCTTTCCAGAAGAAGAAAGTTCGATTTCTAACCATTGTGACTGCCATCGTTGCTTTTAGCATCACAGGTACCCAATTTTTCATTTCCTATTCTATGTATTCTATTTTTGTGATTACAATTGATTTTCCTTTTCTTCTTCTTTTTCTCAAGCATTTGACATTGATGTTATCTAATTATAGACATCAACGAGATTAAAAAATGTAGCAGACATCAATGAGATTAAAAAATATAGCAGATATCAATGATTTAACTCTTGCATCTCTACTTTGTTTGATTGTGCAGAAAAATTCGGATCCCTTTTTTTAATTTCATGTCAAATTACTCGTAATCTTGCATCAGACTCGATTGGACAATGAATATTTATTGCTTGCTTCGTGCTATTTTTTCGTGAACAATTTGACAATGATCTTAATTTGGGAGAGTTTGCTTAATTAGTTTTTTCTTTTACAAATATTGATTGTGAAGTACTAAGAGTCTATAATCCGAATTGTATTAATCAAAGTAATGTTTTAATAATTGAAGAAAGTTTTAACTGATAAATATTGTTTTTACTGATAAAAAATTCTTAACCAATTGTCCGGGACATGATTGTTCACATCATAGCTACAGTAGAATATTTCTCGTGTTACATGCAAGTTTTAATTTATTTATGTGATAATTAATGTGGTGGATTCTGCTTCCTCTAGAGTGATAAAGATACAATTAATATGCAATCTCCATTGTTAACTATAAAATGGATGATTATTACAAAATATTAATATTGACTGGTAATTTTCTCATGAACGGATGAAACTTATTTGACCATATATAAAATAAATGCTCACTGAGACAGATTTTTCATCTTTAACTTGTTCCTTATGACTAACACATAATTGGTAAGGTGGAGCTTGGTGCTGATTATTGTGTGCTCCTTCTGTCAGCTAAAAAATGCAAGCAACTTGTTGGTGAGAATGCGTCATCCCATCACAGTGGGAAGTTTACACTCTTAAATTGCTTTGACATGACTTCTGGAACGTTAGCATGTAGTGTGAAGGAAGGTGTGAAGCTGTACTTGTACAATATCAGAGCTGCTCGTGTTGAAGGAGCAAGGCAAGAGGCAATGAAATCTGCCCTTGTTGATGTTGTGAAGCAGGGAATGTCAGAAAGGGCTTCAGTGAAATATGCCAAGAAAGAAGGTGAAAAGGCAGCAAAATTGGCTTCTCGTAAAGCCAAACACACTATGGGTCCTATCATCTCTTCAGGATGGGACCTTTTTGAATCTGTGTACTATGGTGGCACTTTCACTTAGGGGTTCTTTAGGGGAAGTGGCACTTTGTGTGGAGCTTATGTTGGAGGGTTCCTTGGGGAGCAAAGGCTTGGGGGACTTGGTTACCTTGTTGGAAGTCATATGGGTAGTTGGTTAGGAGGTAAACTAGGGCTAATGCTATATGATGTGGTTAATGGACTGCATTTCTTGTTGCATTCTGTTCAAACACTAGAAACAAAAGTTCAGGTAACTTTTGCCAACTAACTAACAAGAAAATTAATTATGAAGCAACTAGAATTTCTTTCTTACATGAAATGTTTTTAGATGTAGAGTTTATACAATGTTTGAATCTACTTTCTGCAACAACTTCAAAACATCTAAATATTCTAAGTGAAATATTTAAATTTATTAAATTAATTAAACCTTTAATGATTATATATGTATATATATTATCGTATTTCATTATTTTGAAATTAAATCTGAACTCTAAATGAATATAAATTGTCGACTTCTATCTTATACTAATGATTAATATATTGATAATGCATGTATGTGATGAAAATATAACTTTTCATTCAAACTTCTAAACAGATATAAAAAGTGATAATGAATTTCTAAAATTAAGTTACTTTCAATTATTAACCTTTTTTTTATCCACAAATAGTAATAAAAATAGAAATATAAATTACAATCATCAAATAAAAAATTATTTATACCAAAATCATCTCCCAATCTATTTTCCAATCATATACACTTGAATTCCAAATCAATTTCGTCGCCAATAATATTTATCATTCCCTGGTCAGCGTCACAGTACTCGTTTCCAAATCACTCTCGTACTAATGTTAAACATAATCAATAAACAATACGTGGTTAGAAATAGTTTTGAAAAAAGCAAATTCCCAAGCTCACTCTTTCCCTCCATCCAACGTGCTACATCAAAATGTTCAAAACTGGCTACAGTGCATGCCACCTTCACGGGTTCATACATGCAAAATATTCAAACCATATAACGTTGGTCTTTGAAAACTTTAGAGTTATTACGTTTGTTACTATATATTATTACTGCTAATTTACGCATGATTTGCGCATGACAATTACAAATTTATGTAATCTGTGATGTTGAGAGAAACTAATTCATTTCACAAAACTCAATTTGAAACCTCTACGTTTTATTTGTTGCGAGAGGAATCAATGGAAAAATGTGGTGTTGGAGGTTGCGTGGGTAGTTGGTGAAAGGAGTGTTTCGTAGGATACGTGGCTCCATTTGGCACACGCCTTCTTGTGGTTGCCACACTTCTCTGTATATAAAACAAATAATCAAGTATATTTGACTTTCTTCATGCCCCACCAACATGCCTACCATTATTTTAACCAATCTCTGTCTTACCAACACAATCAAATTTGGAATGGCACAACCGAAAGCTGCCTCAACTCACCAATCACACTCAAAACGAACAAACAAAAGCATTTCATTTTAGGATGGAGATAATTTGTAAACAAAATCACTTTTTATTTTTTGATTGTTTTTTTACTGCACGGACGACATCATTAAGGTTAAGGATGCAAATTTTTTTAGCAACATGCTCTTCCTGTAGCTTTCATTTTCTTTGTTGTTCTACCCTACCTCTTGCAAAAGTGCCTTTACACTATTCCCCTTTAGTTTCAGCGTCGAGTAATCGCATTTGGTGCTGTTACAGTGTTGCTGGTATCTAAGAGTGGAAGTGGACAATTTGGCAGCCATGAAATTACAAAAAGAAAAGAAAAGAATATAGAGTTATTTAGGGTGAAGAAAAAGTAGCTTTTGGTTCATATCTCTGATTGATGCACATTCTCAAACTCTATTCCCACCCCAGACATCCAAATCTGATGTCTATATCTAAGGAGCCACTTCCTTTAGTTTTCAACTTAAGAGCCATGGACGGTTGGGGAAGAATATAGGGATGATGCATGACTAGTTACAACCCATCAATGATTGTTGCATTTAGGTCGAATCTACCAAATCAAAATTGGTGGATTTTAATTATTTCATTAAAAAATTTTACGTCACCCTTTGTTTAAGTAAAAGAGAAGACCCCATTTGTTTATTTCGTGTAAGGAAGCCAAAATGAGAGAAATTTTATCTTCAACCGTACAAGGCAAAGCGTTATTAATGAAAATTGCTTGCACGAAATAAAGGGAATGAAAACGTCTCATTCGCACCGTTCAAATGGAGGGGGAAAAGAGAAGGAATCGAGATTACGATAAATTAATATATTAATATATCTTTGCATGATACGTTGAATGTCAACATGATCAGTTTATATATTTTTGTTAGTGCCCATATTGTGTCCCTACAGCGTTTGTAAAGACATTTTCTGTAGCAGTGGCAAAAAAATTGACCAGAAATGGAAAAAGAAAAAAGTAATGAAAATCGAATATCAAAGTGTTGGATAGGTGCCTTTGGGTTTATTTATTTATTTTTGTAATGGGCATCCAACTTATGTCATGGGCCAATTAACCCTAAAAATCTTAAAGGTAACACAAACAAATAAACTCAAAATAAGGTTTCTGAATCGCGCATAAATTCTATTAGCTACTTGGGGACATCTGAATGATTCAAAATAAAAGTATAAAGTTATCAAGCTAAAGTGCAAGCATTCTAGGAATATGGCAAAATTAAAGACGGGTAAAAAGGGAAAAATATAGAAATATATATATA
>Ga0209489_101304_pt1 | contig 50810 bp, 23 predicted proteins | sample SiratrowhiteBW_FD_187527 | JGI IMG/M metagenome (GOLD analysis project Ga0209489, IMG submission 187527) | Root nodule microbial communities of legume samples collected from California, USA - Siratro white BW (SPAdes) (version 2) | ecosystem: Host-associated > Plants > Roots > Nodule | place...
TATATATATATATATATATATATATATCCAAAATTTTCTTATAACCTCCACTCATACTTTCTATTATTACCCTTATTCAAAATCAATAATGACTATAAAACTAATCTACCTACTTTCAAGTCAATGTTTGATGTGTTTTCTTTTCCTTACCCTTTATCTGCTACACAGATTTGCTATAATACTGAAAATTAAATATCTATTTATTTGAATAAATATGAATTTTTTAAATAAAGATATATATGAAAGTTACTTTTGTGTTTTAGATCCGATAACACAATTAGGTCTAACAATATAAATATAAATATATGAGAAAAATATAAATATAAAATATAATATAATATAACATAACATATACATATTTAAACTATAAATGCTAATAATATTTTTTATTCCAACATATTTATTTTAAAATTTTTATTAAAATTTTCTCAAAATTATTTTCAAATTAAAATAATATGTGTAAAAGAAACTGACAAAATTTTGTTTAGTTTAATTCTTGAAAATTCTATAGTTGGGGAATGATGAATTAAAGTTGCAGGTGATCTTGGTGTATGGTATATAATTTTATTTTAATCCAATAGAGAATAAAGAAAGTAATCATCAACCAATACTATTCTCTAGAAAGATTTGAATCCATCAAAAATGTGTAATGATCATGCATGTATTAGTGTGGACATAGATAATTTCTTACTTCTAAATAATTAAATATTTAATTTATGGGTACTTTAACCATAAAAGTCAAAATGAAATCTTATACTTTTAGTTTTATGACTAGATTCATATTATAAATTATATGTCTTGGAATTTAAATATTTTATCAGAGTAATGTCTTGATAATACTAATTTAATCAATAAGCCCTTAAAAAACAAAATAATAAGAATAAAATAAAAATAATGTTTATTTTTAAATTATCTTTTAGTTATAAATATATCAAACATAATTTATAATAATTTTGTCAAACTTTTTATAATTTATTGGCATAATTTTGTGAAATATTTAAATAATCACTCTGAGTTAACTTTCTATGTTTATAATAAACCACCACCGAAACTATCTAAGTCAGGTTTACAATCCTAGCTCATACCTCATTATTTTTTGTACGTTGTTTCATATGTTTTGTATTGTTTTAATTAAAAGATGAACTTATTTTATAGAAAGTATTTATGTATAGAAGATCCTTACAATTATCTCTCAAAATACTAACTATTGAATAATTTAGTTTTTAATATATTTAAATATTATTAAGTCTATAAAATTAAATGCTTTAATGTAGTATTTTTATTTATAATAACTAGCTATATATTCTTGTTATACATTTCAATAATTATAATTATTAATTAATTATATATATATATATATATATATATATATATATATATATATATAGAAATTCATGGTGTTATATTATGTATATAAGATTTTTTCAAAATTTATTTAAAATAAAAAATTACTCTTATTTTTTAGTTAAATAAATAATTTTTTAAAAATATTAAAAGAATAGCTACACAGAATTGAAATTATCCATCTCACACAAACAAAGCACTTTTATTTGTTAAAATATATATTGGTGTCAATTACAAGAGTAACAAATTTTATATATAGTCTGTCTTCCTAATTATGGTAATGATGATGTGTTTGTTAGATGAGTTTTAACTAATTGTGCTTAGTAGTTAGTCGAGGTCAAACAAATCAATATAAACGAGTTAAATTTGATCAATGAGAAAAACATGTTAATCAATTTTTATAATTTAAATATTTTTTAAAATTGATTTAATAAGAAAATTGAATTGTTTAATAAAGTGATGTAACTGTTTTATATTTCACGCTTTTTTTAACTATTGCTATAAATAGTTTATTAGAAGTAAGAATAGCTAACATTGAATAAATTAAATTCAAATTTTATAATTTAATTATTTAAAATTATTATTAATATTTTTTTTTCTAAAACTTTAAACATTATTTGAATTGTTGGATTCTTGGGAGGTGTTCGTCGTATTCATCACGGGAAATAAAAATTTGTGGGCCTAACTTAAAAAGTCTTCGCTATGTTGTATTAAGGTTTGATCAAAAAGACAAGGATGCTTCATGACACAACCAATAATCAACTTCTAAACACTATTCATGCGTACACTATTTCAAAAATTTACTAACTGTATGATACTTTACAAATACATAATACATACGTATCTTAAATATACCATATGTGTCGGATAGGTTCTCGGCCAAAATACGCTGAGCAGATGAACCTATAGTTGCATCATCAGTCTGCAACCCAATACATCTTTAAGGTGAACACACTGCCCAACATGTTCGCACACCCTTCAATGTTTTGAAATTTATGTTGTGGTTCAGGTTATTCATGAATCACACATCTTCATCTTCAACTCAACTGAGAGCTAAATATTATCCTCATACCACTCGAAAATAATTCAGCCTCTGTAATTTCCACTTCCAATCTCACAACAGCTTTGTTTTGGATTTTGGATAAGGGTAAAGAATTTTTTTTCTGAATTTTGTTAATGTGAAATAATTTTATATGGTAACTTTTCTAAAACCATGATGTTTTTATGTAATTAAATGAAAATTCTGCTTCGGACAATATTTGAACAATATTTGAAAGTATTCTTTTAACATATGTATCATGGGGACTAGACTAGTTAAGTATTGTGGTAGTTGTAATTATATAAATATCTTTATAATTTGAGTTTATACAGTAATTTAGTTATAAAAAAATATTTAATAATTTTATTAGTAAATCTAGTTCCACTGTGTCGCTAATGCTTCATTCATTAATATTAGGAAAAACACCTCTTAATCTATCACTTACTTTTGAGAATATATGAAAGTTGATGAATTTTTATTTATAAAAATAATTTTTATTATTTTAAAAATAAAGGTCTTGTGTGTATATCAAGCTGTTTTATTGACATGCATTCCAGACTGTAATTAAATGCAAAATTCATTTTAACCGTACAAACAATCATGTTCATGATATGTTCAATAAAATGCTTCTTTGAAAAAAAAAATTACATTGTACAAATATTTAAAATTAAATACAATTTTTTAAATATAAAAATATAAATATTTTATAGTTAATAATTTATAAAAAATATTTATTTTAGTAAATAATTTTTTTTTCTAATGGAAAAGTATCCACAATTAAATTTTTGAAACACTTCCAACAAAATTGTTTTAAAAAAAATTATAATTGAGAAAAAAATATGAAACTGCACTATTTAAATTAAAATACATATTTATGTTGAGATGATGTATAAACAAAATGTAATCATTCGATATTAATAGATTGAGTTAGACATTGATTTAATGGATATTTTTTTTGAGGCGGACAATTTTATAAATAAAAATTCAATTGAAGTTAAATTTAAGAAATAAAATTTAGAAAATAAAAGATTAAAAAAATTAATTAATTAAGTTGAAATAATTTTTAATAAAAAATGAATATTTTTTTTCTCAAAATAAAAACTGGTATTTAAGTGCATAAAATGAATTACTGTCAGAAGCAATAAATAATGAGGATTTTATTTTTAATACAATGGAATAATAATTGTAATTATAGTATTAGTAATACAATTATTCAATACAGCTGCATAAATTCTTTATTAAAGTGATGCATAAGCTGAATGAAGGTATAAATTATTACTAATAAATTATAATGTAAAATCATTCAATGCATATTAGCATAATAATTGAATATAAATAGACACTATAAATGATTTCAAATTTTGGTTGCATTATTAATACAATAAACTATTAGTTTATAGAAATTACTTTAAAAATATATTATAACAGTTAGGAATGTAAAGAAAAGAAAAAAAAATATACTTTATAGATAAGAATGATATTAAAATAATCATTCTATAGATAAGAATAACGACGTAGATGAGAGTGTGATTCAGATAAAAATATACCAATGCCTAGTTAATGAGATAATTAAACAAGTAAACGCTAAAATACTGAGAAAAGATATCATAAAATATATCATGTATAATTTTTCAGTTTGAGCGTTAAAAAAATAAAAACCAAAAAAAAAGTATTGAATGCCTACTTTCTCTCTCTTCTCATCCTATATACATACCACGGTAATGCTGCGTAACCATACCATTCTCTTCATTTTAGTTCAGTGACACTTGACTCGTTCAGTCGTCACCCACTTCTCTCTTGTATCTTTCTCTTTGCAGCTATGAATGCTCTAGCCGCCACCAACCGCAACTTTCAGCGTGCAGCTCGCATTCTCGGCTTGGATTCCAAGCTTGAGAAGAGTCTTCTGATACCTTTCAGAGAAATCAAGGTATTCAACCTTCAGATGACCCCTTTTATGGGTTTCAATATGTTTCACTCCTTTTGTTTGCATGGCTTATTTTTCTCACTCACCCTCATAAAAAAAGTGATGATCTTTACATTTTATTGTTTGTGGGATGTGTTGAAAAGATTTATATGTTGTTTGTGTCTGATTTTCGCAGGTAGAATGCACGATCCCGAAAGATGATGGAACTCTGGTTTCGTACGTGGGATTCAGGATCCAACATGACAATGCTCGTGGTCCTATGAAAGGAGGGATTCGTTATCATCCAGAGGTTATATTGTTTGTGTTTTGTTTTGTTTTTCTTGTCAGCAGTCCTTTTATTTGTTTTGTTTTCTCATCAGTACTGGTCGATTTTGAATTTGTTTTTATGTTTAATTGAACTCTTCATATTTGATATTATGATTTAACTTTCAAGTGTGCAATTTGAAAAGAATTATTTCAGTTGAGTCTGTCAACATGTAAAAGATGTGATTATTTATTATTATTTTGTGAAAGTGATGATGTACAATTGTGAACTGTTGTCATTATTGAAGTTTTATGATGTTTCCCGTTATTTGGTGTTGATGATTTATTTGATGCATAAATAATAATTTTTGTACCAGTATCCATCTTCTGTTACAGTAACTTTTGTAATGAAATTCCAAAAATAAATGTTACCTTCCTTTCACTTAACCGAATCATGAGATCCATGTTGAATTCAATCATAAGATGCAGGCAACAAATTTGAGTTTTAAATGTTACCTTTCCCATGTAGATCTGCTGAATCCAATCACAAAATACATGCTTCATTTCTCAACCTGACTGAACCACTAGCAATTTCAATTCAAAACCTTGGCCTTTTACTTTTTGTAATAAAATGGTTTTGTTCTGTGTGCTGATATTATGTTCCCAGATCTGCATGCTTCTTCAGTTGTCCTTAGCTCATCATGAAATTGCATGAATGCCTTTCAAAAATTTTACCTCCCTATCTGATCTCCTGAATTCAATCATGAGATACAGGTTGCATCTTCTTTTTCATTTTGTTACTTCCTTGAGTAATGTAGATGTAGTTTGATATTATAGTTGTATTTGAGATGGTTTTTCCTCTCAGCACAACAAAATTTTATAAACGTTAAATAAATTCGGGTACAAACCATGCTATGTTGGTTTATAGTGCTTCAACTTTGATTGGTTTATTGTATCATAGTTTTGATTTACACTTTGTTTGCCTAAAAGAGATGGCTGATCTACAGAGTTTTTTTGATAATCATTTTTACATTTTGATGCCAGGTTGACCCTGATGAAGTGAATGCCCTAGCTCAGCTGATGACATGGAAGACAGCTGTAGCAGACATTCCCTACGGAGGAGCAAAGGGTGGGATCGGCTGCAACCCTAGAGATCTGAGCATTAGTGAGTTAGAACGTCTTACTCGGGTTTTCACTCAAAAGATTCATGATCTCATTGGTGTTCAAAGGGATGTTCCTGCTCCAGATATGGGAACTAATGCCCAGGTACTAATAATAACACTTTTATTAGTGATTGTACTTTATGGTTTCACATATCTCTGATTATTTCTCTGAAACAGACCATGGCATGGATTCTTGATGAGTATTCAAAGTTTCATGGTCATTCACCTGCAGTTGTGACCGGGAAGCCTATTGTAAGTCTCAAATGCACATACCTTAGGAACTGTTAATAAATTTGAGTTTAGAGTTATTAGGAAATTTGTTTTGACTGTTCATGTCTTTTTTCTATAGGATCTTGGAGGGTCGTTGGGAAGGGAAGCTGCCACAGGTCTTGGAGTAGTTTTTGCAACTGAAGCTTTGTTTGCTGAATATGGGAAGTCCATTTCTGATCACACATTTGTTATCCAGGTAATAATTTCCACTGACGCGGTAATGTGGTATAGTGTGTACATATCAATCACAGTTTCAACATCTATTTGATTTTAATGACACCAGGGCTTTGGAAATGTGGGCACATGGGCTGCAAAGTCTATTTATGAGAGAGGTGGAAAGGTGATTGCTATCAGTGATATCAGTGGTGCCATCAAAAACTCAAATGGAATCGACATCCCTGCTCTTTTGAAATACAAGGATGAGGGCAACGGAACCCTGAAGGACTTTCCAGATGCAGAAGTGATGGATCCAAATGAGTTGCTTGTTCATGAATGTGATGTGCTTATCCCTTGTGCATTGGGTGGCGTTCTAAATAGGTATGAATTTCTATGTTTGTATTCTTGTGTTTGCCAACTAAAATACAAATTGTCAGTACTGAAGAACAGTAACACATTGAAGAGTGTGTTCTGCCAATTCCCACTTTCCAATGTAAGTTCATGACACAACGGGGTGTGACGCTAATCCATCTAACATGACTCAGTAGGTTTAACTATAATCCATTTCAAATGGGAGATTTTACTTATTCTCTTGATCCTACTGACTAAAATTCTCTTATTTAGTTCTTTCTTTATTACTGTTTTTTTACAACAACTTAATTTTGGTATATTATTTTTTCAGGGAGAATGCTTCTAACGTGAAGGCAAAATTTATAATAGAAGCAGCGAATCATCCCACTGACCCTGAAGCGGATGAGGTAAGTTGATTGCCCTCAGGCTATATATATATATATATATATATATGGTACAATGCAAGGATATAATGAGTGATATTTTTTCTTTGCAGATTTTGTCTAAGAAAGGAGTCATCATATTACCTGATATCTATGCCAATGCTGGTGGAGTGACCGTGAGTTACTTTGAATGGGTTCAGGTAGATAGAATCAGCCAAGTTTATTTTGACAGTGTTGACTATGTATCTATTCTAATGTTAAACTTCTTGTGGTTCTATGCTGCTTGCAGAATATTCAGGGTTTCATGTGGGATGAAGAAAAGGTGAATCATGAGTTGAAGAAATACATGACTAGAGCTTTCAGAGACATCAAGACAATGTGTAAGATTCATAACTGTGACTTGCGAATGGGAGCCTTCACTCTTGGAGTGAACCGTGTTGCTCGTGCTACCCTTCTCAGAGGTTGGGAAGCTTAGGTCCTGTCACCGCAAGAGTAGGATTTTATATGGCTGTGACTTCTTTATCTTAGATTTCTTTCTGTTAGATCTAGTGTTAGTCAGTCAGAAAAAGGGCATTAGAGACTTGCCAATAAAACATTATCTCGTCATTTGGTCTGTCTTTCATTAGCGTTTAGAGTATGGTTCTGTCTTTCAGTAGTGTTTAGAGTATGGTTCTGTCTTTCAGTAGCTTTTAGAGTATGGTTCTTGTCATTTAGTCTTGATAATGAGATAAAGTTGCAGCCATATTTATTTGAAATGTTCTAGTTTAAAATATTATGTGGATTGTAGTTTTTGATGCCATTGCTTTTTTATTTTATAATCTTAGTCTTGGCCTCACCTTCTCTTATTAAAAATTAATCTTCATTAAAAAAACAAAAAACTAATAAATAACCTCCACAAGACCAAGTGGGGTACAGTGGGAAAGTACCTAGTATTGCTTCCTACTCTTCCTACTCATCGTTGATAAAATAACAAAGCAAAACTATTAGCATAGTCCATTTCGTACAATTAAGAACAGGGGTTATAGTTGCATCCACAGCTGCTCGTCTTCCTTATATGCCACAACTTTCTTGTCAAGACAGTCTGGTATCTGTACGGAAGTATGGAGGAAACTTTGGAAAGTTTTTAAGTAATATTTTTATTTTAAAACAAATCCAATTAGAGATGTTAATTGTCATCTCCAATGAAAGTGACATCCATTAAAGGAAGATCACCTCTAGGAGGACCACTCTCATGTTAAAAACAATGATACAGTGATCTCTTCTCGAGCTTCAATATGGCGGAGGACCACTCACTCTCACGTTGAAAACAATGAAACATACATTGATCTCTATCTCCTGCTTCAATTCCTTGAATTATGACAAGTGTCTCCGAGAACCAGAAAACAAACAACACTTAGTTTCAATTTTAGATGTTTGTTTGGCAATGCGTAATTCTACTATCAATCAATCCACCCCTTGAACGAGTTTATGCCATTGATGGCAATTCAAAGGTCAGGTCTAAGCCTTTGTATACGTATCATTACTGGGGAATGATGAGCTGGCAATTTCATATTAGTTATCACAATCGGGATTGTAACAAAAATGAAACTGAAAAAATGATAAAAAAAAATAGAATCGCTTCAAAGGTGTACTAATTTTGGAAGTTGAGGGATCTTAATTAAAATAAGAAAAAGACGATTCCCGCATTGCAAACAAACACAAACTATCTAAGTCATATCCATGTCTTTTTCTTTTTTTTTTACTAGAAAGATTCATAGAGAACTGTATTAAGAGACAGATAGAGGGAGAACTACAGAACAGCAATTCCACTACTCATTCTTCTTGGAAGTGCTTGAATTTTCGTCCTGCCAAGTTGCTTGCCATTGCTTGTCATATAATGTAGTCTCATCCAATAGCTTCTTAAGGTTTTCAAGGTCCTCATTCTTTCGAATCAGAAGAACTCCCACCACTGCTACGAAAAGCAGGGTTTTGCAAAAGAAGTTTCCCATTTGATCAACTAGGCCTACTCCCGTCAAGCTATCAACCAGATATGCCATAAAGAATCCAATCATGGCGGCACGACCTGCAAGATACTCAAAACAACTTTTCTTAGTTTTTACTTGTCTCTTATTGACATAAGAAACTATTCTTTAATTTCATTCTGGAATGCAAATCAAAACTGACCATTGAGTAGTTCAGCTTCAGGGAGATGGAACCTTTTCATCCATGCCCACCAGGGTACGATGGAGGTGTCAAACACTACAGGATTTTCATTGCTGGATGATTCCGGGTTATCCTCAAGCCATTTCCTCCTTCTAGCCTCTGAAAATAATCACATTCTTGGATGAAGTAAAGGTTTATGTATATTTTTAAAGGGAAAAAAAAATGAAACCAACAAGATATGAATCTAACACAACACCACCTGTGTTTTACCCCTCCATCAAATAAACACAAAACCAACCCAAACTTCATACCACATTTAAGGCATGGAAGAGGTCAACAAATGAATGGAGCATGCACTTCTATGTGATTACAAGTTACATGATAATGGAACACATCTAAAATCTAAAATCCGCCGAAAGGTACATCTTTTTCTTGTCAACAAGAGGAAATGTTCAAGAGAAAGCCTTATGCCAAACATAACGAAATCACAATCTACATCAATCCAGATTGTAGCAATGAGCAATCATTGGTTGTGCAAAATTGTGCAAAATGGTTACTTTAAGTTAAGTAAGAGCTGAAATTTCAGACAGACCCGGAAGAAGAAACAGCCATGTATGAATCTATAAAGGCTACAGCACCCACCAAAACTTAATTTAAAAAAAAATAAAAAAATCCCAACTTCAATTCGAAGCCGAAGTTAAAGAGAGCGAAATGGCCGATTTCAATTAAAAATTAAAAATTTAAGAAACCGATACAGCACAGTGAGGAAGGGATAACATTACCAGCATCAATGACAGCATCCCAATCGGTGGAGCCATTTTTCTGAAACTGCTTCAAGTCCCATGTTCCTGAAACCCACTTCGGATCCACGAAACCACTTTCAACTTTCACCTCCTCACTCTGAACCGCAACAGCAGCAGCCGCCCCATTGGTCCCAACAGAGCTGTTCTCAAGCGGCGGGGAAGAAGGCTCCGGCGGCGGCTCGACGGCAGTCCCGACGCCGTTCTCAGCAGTGGCTTTCAACGGAGAGAGCGCAAGGGTTGTGGACCTGAAAGAGAATAAAAAGTTGGTCTTGTGGAAGAGACGGGGTTTGGAGTGTGAGGAGGAAGTGGCTGAGAGATGGGTGGGAGGGGAAAAGGAAGCCATGGTGGTTGACATGGTTTGCATCTGCATTAATTTGGTTGGTATGTGAGTGTGAATTTGTATGTGTGGTGGAGGAAATATCAGCACATGGTGGTTGAGGGAGTTGATGAGAGGGTGGGTTTGAGTTTCTATTTCCGGCTGGGGCTATCCTCAGCCTTAGAAAGTATGGGCACAGCACAAGACACAAGTGACACGGGGGAAGTAGTGAAGTGAAAAAAGAAAAAGGAAAAAGGAAAAAGGTAGATTGTGCAGGCCTCGCAACTCCTTTGTCCTTTGTTCATTCTCATCAACTCCTTATCCAATCATCTCTTACTATGCAAAACCTATGGATTACACCATCTTTCAACTCACAAAATGGCCCATCAACTGCTTCTTTTCTTCAGTCCATATAGAGTTTGTCATAGGAATGCTCCTCTCTCATTTCTAATTTCTAATTAACCTATGTTCTGTCAAAACTAAATTTGACTTGGATTTGAGAAGAGTAAAGATTTTAGGTGAGTAAATATTCATAGATTTTTGTCAGTATGTTTAGAATTTTATGAAATAAATCTTATTGAAGCTTAAGAAAAATTATGAGACTTCCCTTGAGTTGAGATTGATTAGTCATAGAATTTAAGTTGATTTAGTTAATTGATTGGTAAATATGTCAATAAAGTAAATAAGAATGTGGCTATGGTGAGAGAGTTTGTATAATATCATTACAGTCAATCAATTACATTTAAGATATTGCTTGTTTTAAAATTTAGATTTAAGATATTGTATGTTTTAAAATTTAGAGTTATGTTACAATTGAATATTCATGTAATTATTACAATATTTAAGTTAATTTTAAGAGGAAGTAAATTATGTTGTACTTTTCTTACTACTAATCATATCTAAAGATCAATTAAAATGTGTATTTAATATTATGATTATTATTACAAAATAATGTTACCATTAAAAAAAATATGTTTCTATAAATTTTGATTGTAGATTTGGACAAATGGATGTGACAAATAACAATCATGTAAATAATGAAGTAGTTTAGTAACATGATATTTTTATGAGAATTAAGATATCAATTATTGTTGAATGTCCAATTTACTTTATAAATCATTGTTGTACGACATTCTTAATTACTTTTTCTAATTTTAAGTTTTGTCATTTCTTAAAAGTTACTAATGTTATAAGAAAATAGTTTAGTTTGTTATATATTTAAGTTACGTTTAGTTACAACTTTAAAGAAAATTTGGAAATAAAAACAAAACAGACCTCAACAAAACTCAGCACTTTTGAAGTTAATAGGAAAATAAATTTACTACCTTATTTTCCCTACCATGAATCCAAATTGTTCAACCAATTTGAGGTTGAAAGAATTTGGTTTATTGTCTGCGCAAATCTTGGATAGGGGATTTTGGGTAAAGTAGTTTTGAGAATTCATTTCATGAACTTAATCTTTTTAAGTGAATTTTTACCAAATCAGAGTTCTTTTTTTAGAATCTTGGGAAACATTCAAAATGACTTTCTTTTTGGGAGTTCTTAGCAAGAAAAAAAGCTTGAAAACAAATAAGGAGTAAGTATTTTTCCTTTAGGTATTTATTTAATGAACTTGGAAAGAGGAATCTTCACCAAGTATGTCTCTAGAGTTTGCTTTGTTTCCTTTTACTATAGAGTAACTAAGTTATGTTTTTATTAAGATTTTGTAATCAACCAATTATTATATATTGGATTTGATTCATTTGATTTTTCTTTTCTATTTCATGGTAATGATTCAAATTTGCTTAAGTTTTCAGAAACATAGTTTTCTTTTAGATATGAAATCCATCTAAAATCTAGGGTTAAAAATTTTCTTCATCATTATTCTACATTGTGAATTTTAAAACAAATTATTTTATTAAATTGTCAAAGTATTGATGTTTTGTAATAGAATTTATAATTTAACTATTGAGGAATCAATTAAATACATTAATATTCATTTATTGGATACTTCTTTCTTTTTTGAACTCCTAAAAAAACAGTTAATGCAGAATTGGATATGTAAGAACATTAGTTTCTCATATAATAACAATTTTATTTAAAATATGAGAATTAAGATTCACTTTTTTATTTTGAAAAACTATTTTTATTATTGATTTGAAAATCACGATTCATAAAGATCAACGATAAAATAAAAGTAATGAAGAAAAAAAAATACACAACAACAAGATGATATAAATCTATATAAAATATTAGAAATGAGGATAAAGAGGTTACGGATATTTGATTATTAAGAGTCTTTTTTGGAATTTTAACTTATTTAAAATTTTTGAATCTTTAATTATTCTTTAGTCTTTCGGGTCTAAGCTCAGTTTTGAAAAAAAAAAAAAAACTGTTTATTCCTATATGTTTATAGAAAATATGAAAAGATTGAAATGCCTTTAAATAAATATAGTAAATGTAATATCCTCAATCATTTCACCCCATACTTTGAAAAGTGATTTTTATAAAAGTACATTCTTTAATTATACAATCTGAAAGTTATTTCCAGATCTAAAAAGAGTTTACAAGATTTGAAAAAATCTGATTTGAAAAGATCCGAAAATAGCTTTTTAGATTGTAGAATCCATAAACTATTTCCAAATTTTGAAAGTCATTTCTAGATTAAAAACACCTTTCAGATAATTCAAAATATGTTTTATTTTAACTTTTGGATTAGGTTATTCTAAAATATAAAATTATTTTCAAATTACTCTATTTTAGAATACAAAACTAGCTTCCGAATTGAAATTTTGGAAGTATAATTCGGAATACATTTTTCTATTTTGGATTGAACTAATTCAGAATATATTTCTCTATTCCGGATTGCACTAATCTATAAATCATTATAATACCACACCCATTTACCAAAGGACACTTAAGTCTTTTTCATTAAGATCTTTTGGAAATACAATATTTTATGGAGATATACAATCCTATAACATCTAAAAGATTAAGATTGGGCTCCAAGAATAAATAACCTAATTTGTATCACAAAATAGTGGCCTACAGGTTTCTTTGAAATTTCTAATTAAGAATATTTTAAAGTTCTCATACAAATTAAATGTCTATAAATATTATAAATAAGAATATTATATTTTTGTATTTTTATTTAAAATTAATAATAAAATACTGTCTAAATAACTCTTCATATTTGTTTCTAAATTATCTTTTAAGGTAGTCTTCTTAATTTTATCATAGACTTCTAATAATATTGACCTCACCCTATACTAAATACTAATTGTATTAATCAAATCTCATCTCATTCTAAATCATCTTATTCATACCATATCAAACCAAAACATGTTTTAACTTCAATCTTACTTTCACAACCTACGTCATCTTTAATTAAAATATATAAATAAAAAATAGTTGAAGAAAAGAACTTCTAATTAGAATAGACGGCAGCTATCATGACTTTATCACGATGGCATGTATTCCTCAATCATGAACAATCTCTAACAAATCTTTCGAGGCCATTTAAGACAACACTTACCTCCACAATATCATGAACCGATGTATTCTGTAATTTATAGCCAACCACCATACGTCATGGTACCAGCATCAACAAGCGACCATAACGTTCCACCGACAAGGGAGGTGTAGCCTTAGCTTCCAATAAAGTTTGCAAGGACAATGACGGCATTATAAATATATAGGTATGAAGATCGAAAACATGGGGTGCAGGAAGAGATTGCCCACGTACATCCCCAATAAAAAATTGTCCAGGCCGAAAACCAATAAGCTCAGCCCAAGGACATCCATTTAAAAGCCGCGACTCCCTTGAATTTCCATTTTTTTCTTCTCTCACGCAGTGGCTCACTCACCATGGAGGTTGCCACAGCTGCTTCTAGCTTCGCACTCAACAAGCCAATTATGGCATTGCCGTCTTCGTCTCGAACCGTAACCCCTATCAGAGCCACGAGCTCCTCCACCTCCGTCAGGACCTCTCTGTCCACCAATTTCGTTGCTCCTTGTTCCGGAATCAGCAGCGCCTCTAGCCATTTCGCCGGCCACAAGCTCCGACCCTCCTCCCTCAACCCGGCCTCATTTGGTGGCTCCAACGCCAAACGAGGCGTCGTTACTATGGTACCATTTCCCACCTTTTTTCATCCGTTTCCGGTGTTGGTTTCGAATTGGATAAGAGATTGGCGATTTGAAGTGAACGCTGAAATAATTTGTATTCTGATTTGGCGCGAATACTCACCGTTTGTCTGTTCGTACTGTGATAATTTTGGGTGTGACTTTATAGGATTAAGGGTTTAGTTTGTAATCAGCGTATGAGGTCGTAGGGTTTATAGTTTTGGTTTTGCTTAAACAAACGCGGTTTTGAACTTGAGTTGGGTATAGAGGTGTGGAATTTGACTTTACGGAAATTTAGAAGTAGTAGTATTTATGGTGAGTAAGGTCGTTTTAGAACAGAGTTTTCAGGTAAGAAATCAGGGATTTGAAATATATCAATGAGTCCTTGTGGTCATCACTACCGCTATCGCAAACGCCCAACAAAACAAAGTTGCTGGCAGAGAAGTCTCACTTTGTTAAAAATAGCCTTCTCTCGGAATCAGAAGAAAATATTTATCAACGTCACCAATCATTTTTTAACCACATGCTCTATTTCATTTTTGAAACCAAATGTAGAATAGAACTCATGTTATGTTCTATCTTGTTCTAGTCTGTTTACAAAGATGCCACCTTAATCCCTGAAGCTATTGAAGTCCATAAAAGCACAACGCACCTTACCGAAGAAAATTGTTAAGATTATAAAAACAAAACAGTAAGATATTTGACTTTTTTCTTTCCATCGACTTTCTATATAAATAAACTGCTCATTCTGCAAGCACAATGTTCATATTAAAAGTCAAAGATGATTTTCAATTTTCAAAAATGGAAAACCCTAACTCGATGCTATGAATCCCAAATATTTGACAACCAGTAATTCTTTTCACTTTCTTCTTAGTTTGCCCCCATTTATCACAGTAGGTAACATGTTAGATGGATGGACTACTGGAGAATTTTTCTGCCTGAACTATAAAAGGCATTCCGAGGTTGCGAAGAGGCACTGATCCCTTATATCATCTTGCATTGCATGCCACTTTTAGATTTCTTTGTCAATTTCTCCTTATATTGATCTACTTGGTAAGGGATAGGGTTCTTTTTAGTGGATTCTCTTTGGTAGTCCATCAGTTTCTTCAGAGTCTTTTTGATACGTATGTGGAGAGGACGGGGAGATTTTATTATTTTTTTTCGAGCTGTAATTGTTTCTGTTTTTCTTTTGTTGAAAAGAGATATATGGTCATTGCTGTGCTGTGTGTGAAACAAACATTCCTTAACTTACACAGTTCCTTAAAGTGTAAAGTTGTTTGTGTGATTTATGTATTATGTGAATAAATAGTATAACTTGTAATGTACAATATTTTATAGCACATTGCCGCACAATATATGCCATCTTTATGCAGGTTTCTTGTTCTCTTTTTGCATTTGGATAGGTTATTCCATATTCAAGGGGAAGTGCATGGGAACAACCTCCACCGGACTTGGCTTCTTACTTGTACAAAAACCGAATTGTTTATTTGGGCATGTCTCTTGTTCCTTCTGTCACTGAGTTGATTCTAGCAGAATTTCTTTACCTTCAATATGAAGATGATGATAAGCCAATTTACCTATACATAAACTCCACTGGGACAACTAAGGTAGGTGATATTTCTCTATTTTGTATTCAGCCTGTTTTCTCCTTGAAAAATACTTTCTTATAGTCTGATGTGTGTTGATATCTGATTCATTTAATTTTAAAGCATTTTCCTTATTACGAAGGTGCATATAGCAGGGCTTGCTTGATTTAGAATCATGTCGTGTAAGAGGGTTGATACGGGGAGGGAGGGGACTAAGGATGTGTGCATTAGAGGAGTGATAGTGAGGTAGATGAACCAGATCAAATCATGCAACATCATTAGAAATATAATTGGGTTCATTGTGTAAATGCAAGAATTTTTTAGAAACTATTATGGATATTATTCGCTGGTGTTGCACACCTTGATAAAAGTCATGTTTTTGGGGGTTCCCTTTTGGATGCTAAGAAATTGCCAGATTTGCTCAAATGTTATGTTTGCTTATTAATCTGAAACACACCAATTTAAATTTTGATAAGCACAATGTTGATGGCAATTGCTTTACTAGCAGTTATGGTGAATAGATGTGTTGATGAGTGTGTAGTCCATCTTCTCACTACATTGCGATATAGTGTGTGGAAAATGTAGCCCGAGAGCTAAGTCCAAACTAGCCTAACCAGGTTACAATCATTGGGATGGAGGTGGGGGTTCTGGGCTGGGTTAAGTCTAGGTCCAATCCTGTGAGAATGGAAGATATCTAAAGCCTACTGATCTACCGAGCTCACATTTTTATACACCATGGCTTAAGGGCCTTTTATGACAACCAAAAGTGTTGGAGCCAGGAATTTGAGTAAAGGGGACTAATATTGAATCGCTAACATGTTGAAACTATCATCTTGATACATGCATGTACTTTAAAAGAGAGAAGAGGAAAGACTGAATTATTCTGTTTTCTAAAATGTAGAAAATTGATATAAATATATATGTCCTAATAATGAGGTACCCGAATTAAAGAAATAAGGAAGCAAATCACAAATTAAAACTGTACACAATCAATCCCCTAATCACCGTAATTGAAGTCACTATCCTACTTAATAAGCGTATCTAATGTTATCATATAGGGTGAGGCCATGACTACACTTGTCAATCTAGTTTTCATAGAAATTAAAGAATAATAAGGATGAGTTTTGAAACTTTGAGAAACCATTACTAATCATAATACCTTTTGGGTTTTGGTTTAATGCTTTTATGGAGATGTCTTGATGCTAGATCTGCCTAAGACAGATAATTTAATAATTATTGTATACGGCTTAGCTAATGAAATTAATAAAATCAATAAATTTTATTTCTTTCTGTACAATTAGCAGGAAGCTGCTCAGTTTTATGAGAATATCATATACTACATCAAGAACCTAGTCTTATCCTACTAGGAGGAGGCTGCATGAATCTATCTGAACTGTTGAATGCTTTCATTTCTGACTACTAAAGAACTGCAAATGATGTTCATAAGATTCTAAAATATGGTGCCACAATCTCCATGAAAATATTCATTTTCTTAATAGAATTTTGTTTTGTTCTTTCAGGGAGGTGAGAAGTTGGGTTATGAGACTGAGGCCTTTGCAATTTATGACGTGATGAGGTTATTATAACTATGATTTCTGTGATCATGTTATTTATTTTCCTTATCTCACTTATTTTAGGCTCTTAATGAGAAAAAAAATTAACTGTCGTCTTTCTTCATTTCTCTGCTCCCACCTTGCATTGCAAGTTATGGGTTGTTAGGTGGAGAAGTCCTTTAGTTGGCAGTGCATATATAGGCACCGTGTTCAGATTTTTATAATTAGGAATCCGTGAGTCCCTCTGTGGGTAGTAATCTGGGTGGCAATAGTACCTACAATAAGCATCCTTACCGAAGTGTTTTTCCATGGAAAGTGATTCTCTATAAATTGTGTCAAGGTTTTCAATTGACTCTCAGATTTCTAAATTAACTATTTTCCTAGTCTGTGGTTTTCTTGTGGGCTCACTGCTCATAGGTGTATACATAGTTTAGAAATCATTTTAGTTTCTGTTTGTTTTCCTTTTCTCTGTGTGCCACCTTTCACGCTGGATACATTGTTCACTGCTGCCATCACAGTTCACCGCTGGCATTATTTTTCCCGCTAGTGACTGCCACCACCAGCATTAGCTTGTTGTGCGATGACCATTTTTGCCCTCTGACAGTCACTATTTCCTCTGAGCATTCTTGCTTCTCCGCCATTGTTGGACTCTCCGAGTATTTTTGCTTTCGCACAACTACCATGTCCTTTGATTATTTTTTGCTTTCTGACAACCCTCGTGTACTCAGAGCAATTTTTTTTTTTTTTTGTTTCTGAGTTGCCGTGTCCTCTACCCAGTTTTGCTCTCCCACAGCCCGAGGCCTTTGTCCATTTTAACAAGCTTGACTCATGTGATACATATGTTCCACCTTGAGGGAAATTCCTATGTAATGCTTTATATGTATATACGTTCCTCTACTGTGCTAATTGAAATACCATATTGCATAAATGTATGCCATTTCCCTCTTCAACATGATTTGAAAGAACGAAACATATTGAAGATTGATGGCACCTTGACAGAGAGAAAGCCATGTCCAGGGAATATCTACTAGCTCTGTTATTATTTACTTTGTCAGCTTCGACAACCTACTTTGTCTCTCAAATGATTTATGTTGATGACATTTGTAACAAGTTTGTTTCATATGATACATATGGTCCATTGCTCTGGAGGAATGTTGGAGATATGATTTGATTATATTGAATAGGAAGATATGATATTATTTGATAACGAAATGTTTTACCAAATATTTTTCATTGTTAGATATTGATTTTGTTTATTATTATTCTATCTCTTCGTTAAAAATGAGAATATTCATGTGTGTACCCATAACACGAAATTCATTATATTCTTTCTTAGTTTCAGAGCAACACCATCTTTAGTGTCCTGTTTTGTCACTAATCCTTTCAACAATAACACATGTTTACTTTTCCTATACAACCCTATACCTGAAGAGGAGACATATTTCTTTTTATTCTATAGCTTTTCCCCAACTTGAAGAATTCCCCATATAATGGTTGTGTTTATATTCATAAATCTAGCTTAATTGTTGTGCTACAGGTATGTCAAGCCTCCTATTTTCACTCTTTGTGTTGGTAATGCTTGGGGAGAAGCAGCATTGCTTTTGGCTTCAGGTGCTAAGGGAAACCGCTCTGCTTTGCCATCATCAACAATAATGATAAGACAGGTTTGTGCTCGACCATTTGTCACTATTAAAAATGAAGAGACTTTTTGGTTTAAGAAAACATTTCCTGTTCTCATTTTCTGTTGCCTATTTTAAAAAGTTCATAATTTCATGTTCGAAACTGTTGAAACAGAAAACATAAATAGTTGTTTTTCACTTTCCTCTGTTTTCTATACCAAAGATTTCAAAACTTGAAATAAACTTAAATTAAGTTGTGTTTAGTAATTAAAAGTGAAATTAAAAATGAAAATATATACATTTTCTTACAGAAACAACCCCTAGCTATCCCCAAAGCTTAAATTGTTGGTGTGCTCACTTTAATTACTTAGTTTATTGTATGTCTTTTGGGGATCTTTTATTCTAACATCCGAACTGTATGCCTTTTCAATTTGCAGCCAATTGCAAGGTTTCAAGGTCAAGCAACTGATGTTAACCTTGCAAGAAGAGAAGTAAATAATGTGAAGACAGAATTGGTATGTACTTCAATCTAATTTTATATAGCTAAGCTTTTAGTTGTAACTGAAAATTACTATCTGTGAAGATTTTTGGACCAGTGCATAATTTTGTATTTTTAGTCCCTTTAAAATACTGAAATGTCGGTTTGTTGAGCAGTAGCCAAACATTTGTTGGTTCCCTTCGACTATAAAGCATGAGATTGTGAACTGTTTTGTATTTGGGCATTTCAACAGACTTTTGCATGATATGATTTAATATGGAATCTTAAGAATGTATGCATTACTGATCTTTAAGAAAGGCTGACTGAAAGATTATTGTAGCAATTCATGCATGATGTTTGATTTTTAAAGGTTAAATTGTATGCAAAGCATATGGAAAAAACACCTGAGCAGATTGAAGCTGATATTCAGCGTCCAAAGTATTTTAGCCCTAGTGAAGCTGTTGAGTATGGTATCATAGACAAGGTACTTGCCATTAGAAATTTTCGTTTTGTCATTTATTGTACTTGAAAATAAAATTAACTGCCTTTTTTGCAGGTTATATACAATGATAGGGGGTCTGAGGATCGTGGAGTTGTTTCTGATCTTAAAAAGGCACGACTTATTTGACAGTTGGGATTTAAATTGCTATTTTCTTGGAGTTCAGGTAAAGCACATCTCAAGTCATTATTGTATTAAACAGTTGTTGCTGCTTCAGAATTGATTTAAGTTAATGTTATCTTATAAGAAGATAACTGCACCCTTTTTAGTAGCAACTCTTTTTGAATCTTATGGTTCTTTGCTATTATTTTGCTGGGTTGTTTGATATGCTCAGAAATTAAATGCTCGCACCGTAAAACAGGTAATGGTCTAGCGTTGTCTAATGATTGCACCGACCACGAGTTAGTGTTTCATGTTTTGTGTATAAAGGAAAGGAGCCCCAAAGCCTTTTGTTTGAACCTTTTTGGTAATATAATGCCCTCAATTAACTTTTCACTTGTAATGAGCTAAATATAAGCTTTGATTGACAGCGACATCCACAACCTCTGTAGTTTCTATTCTATTCTATTCCACTACTGAGTGCAAGCATAAAATTAAGTGAGCGATTACTTTTTCATGTATACGCCTGTCCAAAATGTTTTCCCCACTTCCTTCCCCCAAATTATAAAGAAATATATTGGGAAGGGATGAAGATCCTCTATATTAAAAGAATAACTCTGAATAAATATAAGCCATGAAAATGCTTTATTTTACAAATGAATAAAAAAATATGAAACATAATATATGATCTGTCGGATTTGAACTGCCTGACGGTTCAGTTACTTCTGCACTTTAGAGAATCCTAATCCTAGGAGAAGGGACATGTATGGTCATGCTAAGGTTTCTGCTTGGGGGGTTTGGTATACATGTTTATATCGCGCATTTGCATTGCAACAAATATTTCATTAATTGCCACTAGAATCAAGATTCAAGACTATAATTGAATTGGTGAATAGGCACTTTTGTATTTGGCCGGATTTAGTTTCATCTTGTTAGTTGGCTTGCTTCACAACACGCGTTGAAGACTTGTAAGGGAGACATAGGAATACGCCACTCGCACGTTTGCTGGTCCGTTAGTCTTAGTTATGTATTATTTTGCATTATCTAATTTAAGTGGCCTGTCCCTTTGATGAAGTGTGTTGTCAAAATTGATGGCCATTATAGAGATTCTACCTTTTTGCTTTTTAAAACATGATCCATTTGTTTCCTTTTTCGGCATTGATTTTTCAGGGTGTAAAAAGTAAATATGTAGCAAAAATGGTGATTGTTTTCCTTTTATTCCAATCAAAGACAGTTTCTGCGTGATCTGACATATTTCTGATGAAACTTTCCTGACTAAAGCAATTTGTGTGTGGAATTGGTATACTTCTTGCGGATTCCTTATTTTCTTGCATATGGTGCTTTCTATACTTAATAAATTGTTTCTTGTAAAAATAGAAGTAGATCAGCTGAAATGGAAGAAGATCAGCAGTGAAATTGGGCAACCATGCCAAGCAAGTAGCCGATGTTGTAGTCTCAGTTGTTAATACCATAGACCATATTTCCCTCCTCCAACAATAGGCTGAAGAATGCTGTACCACTACTTGTTTTCTAGTAGGTTGTACACATGTTTGTATTCTAGTTCATTCTAATTCAAAATAATTTTGTCTGTCAGTACCAGCACAACGAATCTCGATTACAGTTAATAGCAATTTCTGGCAAATTGAAAGTGGAATGATTTGGTAAGAAAGATTAAGTATACATAATAAAGTAACTAACATGAGAAACATTGTGATAAATATTTCTTTTTCTAATATGATTTATTCAATATCTAAAATGATATAGTTGAAATTTTAACTATTGATTAAGAGATACAAATAATTATTACTTATATTGACATATTATAAATTGTAGAATAATAGTATCAACGTCTCTCCTTATTTATCTTTTTTTTTTTTTTTCTAAATTCTTTTTTTTTTTTTTTTTTTTTTTTTTTTTTTTTTTCCATTTTTTTTTTTTTTTTTTAAATTTTTTTATTTTATCCCCTTCTCAGCTTTATCCCTCTCATCTCTATTCTGTTCTTCCTCACGAGACACTTCTTTTATCTAGCTATCAATTCTTATCTTTATCCCATCACACTCTCTCACCCCTATTGTCTTTGTTTCATTTTTTCTCCGCTCATGTGATTCAAGATGATTAGTTTACGTCTTCTATATAGATAATATTCAAATTTATTTTCACTCTTATATGTTTTTCCAGAAAATTTAACAAAACAGTTCCTATGTTGTTAAATTTTGTAAACCGAAAGAGAAAAAAAGTTGTAGAGTAAGAAGATAATAAAAAAAATAATAAAATCATGACCTTGTCTCGTATTTCTCTAGTTTGTCTGTTTATATTTACTTTTGCATTAGAATTGCTTTTATTAATCGTGCACGGGAACAACGATTTATATAAATATTACAGTTTTCTTATTTGATTATTTAAACATAACGTATTTTTCATTTTTTTTCCAGTTTCCTGAAATCCCCGAAAGTAATTTTTTGCCCCGTGGGTACTTAACATGTAAAAGAAAAAGAAGAAAAAAAGAGTAAACTTTCAATTTAGAATAATTTATTGTCACTCTAGTTTTAGTTAGATCTAATGATTTTTTTAGAAAAATCCGAAGCTCTATCCATTCGGTTGATTTAATCCAAAATTATATACAAAGTGTGATTTAAATAATAGTTGTAGCATATATTTAGATATTAAAATGGCAGTAAATGGTTAAAATTATTAACTTGGATGAAACGAATAACATTTAAATATTTTTTAGATTTCATTGAATTGAAAAATGAAAATGAAAAGAAATAAACATTATAGAGTAAAATAATAAAAAATAGAGTTATATTGTTGAAACAATTGGTATAACAAAGGAAAGGAGTGTAACAAAAAAAAAGGTTGAATTATTGAAAGCACTATAATAGAAGTTGATGTTTCTTGGGAGCTTCGTGTAAGAAGGAAGGAGTAACCACATGGATGGCTACACTTGAGAACCACCTACTCCTCCAATACTTCCCTATGCCTCATTCATAATTTAGGTCTCTTTATACTGTGCCACTCTTTTCGTAACTCTGTTTTCTAGAAAATTATCTCCTTACCACTTCAACAAAACACTATAAAAGCGAAGGAAAAGAAAAATAATAGTGATCTTTAGAAATATTATTTTCTCGAAGGAGGGTGAAACTTTGTGATGTGATTACCTGAATTTTGGGATTTGTTTATTAATACGGGATTAACAATGTTTTGATTTTGAAACACTCCAACAACTATGATGATTCCAGGTCTGGACAAGAAGAAAACATGAATTAAATCACAGTGGTAATTTTCCTTAAAAGAATAATAAAAGAAGTAAAAGTAGTATTGAAATTTTAGTTATAAAACTCAACTTCTTTAAGTTCAAGTAGTGCTTGCTTACTACAACTTTGTAATTTGTTTACAATTTACTTATTGTTGATAACTTTTTTTTTTTTTAAGAAATTACAATTCCATCACTGTGCTAATTTTCTTTAATAAAACTATTGAACATAATGTTTGCCAAGTAATATTGCAGAATTGACAGGAGACTAACGTATTCAAAAGATGGTGTTGAAAGGATAAATAACATGCAAGAAATATGCAGAAATATAGAATGTGGAAGTACACATTGCGTCTAATTTAAGTTGAGGAAAGGGCCAACTCAGATTAACACACTACTACTCTCTTCTTTTGCAGTTCTGCTTCTACTTGGCACCAATACAATCACTAATAACTTGGCGGCAGGCACAAAACAAGGCACCTATTATTATTATCTTTCTTAACCATTTTTATACCATTTTAGATGATTTGTTTTGACCTAAACGAGCCCCTAGTAATGCAATTAGAATAATTTGTGGAATGATAGTATGCCAAATAATGAATTTGTGGGTGAGTGCGTTACAGCCAACGCGGCTGCTATACATTTAAGTTGGGTGGAATACTCAACAATGATAGCTCTACTTGTTTCTAAGTTTCTTTATCTATTTGTTTACAATTTTTTTTTTCATTTTTTGGTGTCAAAATTTCCATCTATCTATTTATATGATAATATTATAACTATTTTTATTTGCTTGATGTCTGCTATTTTTTTCGGACCAAATAAAGCATCTGTTATCTTACTTTTTCTAATAAAATCTTTCGTTTTAATAATGCTTTTTATCTATAAAACTCCGCTAATAACATGGTTTAAAAATCTAGTGCTATTAGGATAAACATCACACGAGTTTGATTTCGAAGCCGATGTATATTTTTAACAATATATTTTTCATAATTATAAATTTACATTTTTTATGTTTTATACTTTTAGTTTTATATATAAATTAAATTTCAAGTAATATATGTGCAAAATTTTATTCTTCATTATAATAAAATAAAGAATCAAAATAATTAAAGTAATAATAAACAAATGTATCATTAAGTCAATAATAGAAAATATAATAATAAAAAAGCCAGTTGAACATTACGATTTTTTATTATTATTTCAAAAATAAAATAATAAAATACAAATTTTATTTGGATAAATTGTTTTGAAATGCTATGAATAACTTATTAAAATAAAGTAAAAACAATTACAAATTTATTTTGCTAAATGCAAACGACATTTTTTATCAAAATTTAATTTAACCCAGATGAAATTATTATAAATTATTATATATGAAAAGATTATATATGAGGTGTTTTTAGTTTAATTAATTTTAATTTTTTATGCGGACAGAACTCATATAAAACGATTTCTATTTTAATTGACAAGTGTAAACTTTTATGTAGATATTTAAATAATTATTTCCATTAACATGTAGTGAAAAGACTAATAGTGAAAGTTGTTACGAAGAACTGTAGATAAATAGATGTGAGCACTCATCTTATTAAATTATAAGATATGAGGGCGTGACGGGTATAAATAAATCGTAAATATAAATGGGTTTAAGTTGACTATGATTTATAAACAAGCTTTGTTTGATAGTTACTCTACCAGCTTTAACCACATCGTGTGTAAGATAAGCATCAAAATCAATCTCATATTTTTCCAAACCCCTAGGGGAGTAACAAATGGGAACTTAGAAAATAAATGGTGAAGTAAAAGTATAGTGTTCAATCAAAGTTAGATCCAATTAAAAACATGTCTTAATTTTTAAATTATTCATCAACCCAAAAAAATGGTTGAAAAATACAATTCAAGTAAATATTTAGCATTCAGAATTAGCAAACATTCAAAGAACTGGAAGAATAAATATAATATACTTAAAATAGAAAAATTGGCGTGGGGTGGAGGAGAGATTATCGATTGAAAGTAAGGATAAAGTTTATTTTATCTCAGGATGTATAACTTATTAACTAATACAAATTGGTACAAGTGGTTAGCTATTGTTTGTGGTTTGAATCTGTAAATTAATTCTTTAGGTAAGTATATGCATTGGCGATTGTAAGTTATTGATTGTATTGAGAGTGTCTTTATGTTTTATTATTTTTTAATGCCAGTTTTAAGAAAAAGGAGAGAAGTGAAAAGAGATTTAGAAATATGATAAATATAATATGCTATGTAAAAAAATAAAAGAAAAAGGTCTATAACATAAAGTACATATATAAAAAATAATTATTTTTATCATTTTTATTGCATCATGTTATATATTTTTTACTCTTTTTTTTTTCTCAATTCCTTCTTATTTTCAAGGATGTGTGTATACAAACCTATAATTATGATCATGTATTAACCAAAATCTTTTTAGATTAAGTAGATGGCAAATAAAATTAGTATGAAATTTAAAAATGTTTTAAGAATTTATATGTCTAGTTGATAAATGTGGTAATTACTTAGACTATCATATTTTTAGAATTCTCTTAATTTACATTTTTTTAAAAATTTTTCTTACTTTTTACATCTTTTAAGAAAAATAGAAGTTTGAAAATTTAAGAAGAGGCTCACTAAGCCACCAAGAGACATATGAAGAAGATAAATTTAACTTCTGAATTTTTTTAGCGAGACAATGATATTTAGCAAGATAATGATGTTGTTGAATAAAAACCTTGAAAAACCTCTAAACTTACCATATCATTTTCGCTCTGAGATATCACTATTATCAAACAAAAATTCACTTTATACACGTAAGATAAAGGGAAGATTTTTGATACTGAGGGGAAAAACTTTAAATATTGTTTTGAGCTCTTTGCATAAGTTTGGATGTGGACTGGACTTCCTAACATCAAGTTTTACATTTGTTTGTTTTTTCTTTCTACAAATGTCTTGAAGTAATCAACCTTGTATTTTTTGAAGTTTATGGTTTAGCAAACTTTGACTATATGTGACTTTCTTTGTATTTAAATATATATTTCATTTTATGCTGCTGTTTTCTATTTTATGTTTCATATTATTTGAGTTTGATAAATCTATTTTTGTTTAAGTTCCATTGTATTGAAAAATATTTTAAAATCTATAAACCTAAGATTCAACAACCAAGAAATTTCATATTAGTTATACTATTTGGTTTTTGATATTCGTGACATGAAGTATTAATGGCCACTGAAGTGAGTTCATAAAATCAAGCTTCAATCTCTTTATATTATTATAAAATCCTAAACCTAAAATGCTTTCAAGTTTCTTTGGAATAACTATAATAATTTATTTACCTTGCTTGTTTTGATGCTAAGGTTATAGTTAGTTTATCTATATCAATCTTCAATTCAAAATTCTTAAATATTTAATTATTTATTATTGGTAAGTGCAAAAACTTATTTAAAAGATTGCTTATCTAAAAGAATGCGCAAATATATGTGGGCATGATTTAATTTATTAATTATACTATATTAATCGGGACACTCACAAAAATGTTGACACTAGTAAACAGATCTTCCAAGATATAATAAATTCTTTAAGTATTAGTTTAGAGTAACAAAACTAATAAGTTTATTAGATAAGACTAATATAGAAACTCACAAAAGAAAAGAAGAATACAAAAATGGGTAAAAGAAAATTCAAAAAGACCTTCTTCAATATAAATATTCCTAACAATAAAAAGGAAAAGTTGTATTTACTGAAGTTATGTTAAATGACACTCACACCCTCCTTTATTTTTGAAATAGACATTTTCTTTTTTTAATAAAATAGCACTCATATCTCCTCTAATTTTTAATTAGACTTTACCTCCATTGTATTTTAATAAAGGCGACTCACTTTCCTTATTTTATTTTGAAATATCATATTAATTAAAACTTAAATAAAATTACGAAAATTAAAACTTTTATATTTATTTTCATAACTAAAATAGTTATCAATATATTACTTTTTAAATAAAATAAGGTTGACCAATGTCACTTCATTAAAAACATATATGAGATGAATGTTATTTATAAAAGGAAAAAAGATAAATATGTATTTAAAAACTATATCAAAGTTTTATTTTATAAAAGATACAAGAGATGTATCTCTATTTTAAAACAAGAGTTTAGCAGAAATTGATACAAGACCATGCCAAAAGATAAAGAAAAATTAAGAATATACGTGGATAAATTTCTTGAGAAGAACTTTTAAGAAAGAAAAATAAGAAGTAAAAATTGAGACTAATTTCTCCAAAAAATGAAACTAATTTATGCATAAACTAATGTACAAAAGTTTATAAATATGATTTATCTATTTTCTTAAACTTGTTTATAAGTTAATTTTGACTCGTAAAATTTTTTCTCTTCTAGAACTTTGAGGTTAAAGTTTGTCAGTTTCAAAGTCTTAAATAACAATACTAAGTTAAATATGAAACAAAATACACAACACGTAGACTTTCCACTCTCACTCTGAGTTATGAAGGCCCAAATTATGGTTTATCAAAAAGTAATGTCTCCGGCTGGCGCCTTTGATCATATTTTTGTCCTGTTTCGGAGATTGGAAGTGCATGATCTTCCCAGAGTACTGTTACGATAGAATCAAGTTCGGCATTTCAGCATTGTAATATCATATGTCTGAATAAATTAGTTGAAATGTTACAGGAAGGACCCAGCTGATTCAATATTGCTATGTAAATATACACCTCATCCCAATCCATAGTCCCCAAGTGGGAAAAATGGACTACCACCACCTTTGGCCATTACTATAAATATCACCCCATATCTTTGCTTCCTATATCATCACTTCTTTTCAATCCTCCCTTTACCTCACCCTCCTCATTTCTCATTTCGATATGGAACTTACTTTTAACCACCAACTTCCCCTTCTTTCTCTCATACTATTTCTACCTGCACTGTGTATGTCACAGGACACTTTTACGTGCTCCAGAGCAACATATTATGGTAGCCCTGATTGCTATGGGAATCCAAGTATGACCTTCTTCCGCTTAGCTACCTCCTTATTATAGTACATACAAATTGTTTGTACCAATCCATTTCTTTGCATGTTTCAATAATGATCTATACTTTTGAAACCAAAATTCATCCCTTCGGTTGGGATGCTTTTCAGAAGTAAAATGTGCACTGTGGTAGTGTGACACTACACTATAGGTCGTTATTTCAACATTATATTTATCATCTAATATTTAATTAGTTTATATACATAATAAAATAAAATTTGTATTTTAATAAAAATATTTAATTTCTTGATTTCTCCAAACCAACACGACAGTTAAAGATGAACATAGGACTTAGTATTTTAGGCTTGTGTGTCAAGCACACTTCTATGGAAGTTGGAAGAAAATCACAAATTCATCATTGTTTACAGAGGGAGCTTGTGGCTTTGGCGAGTATGGAAGAACGGTGAATGATGGAAGTGTGGCAGGAGTGTCTAGGCTGTGGAGGAATGGAAGCGGCTGTGGAGCATGCTATCAGGTAATCTTAATGGTCCTTAGTAATAAAAAAAAAAAACTTCTTTATTTGAGCTAATGTGAAAAATGATGATTCAGGCAAGGTGCAAGATACCCCAATACTGCGATGAAAATGGAGCATTCGTGGTAGCGACAGATTATGGTGAGGGAGACAGAACAGACTTCATCATGAGCCCACGCGCCTTCTCGAGATTGGGACGCAACGCAGATGCATCTGCAGAGTTGTTCAAATACGGTGTAGTGGATATTGAATACAGAAGGGTCCCATGTAGTTATTCTGGCTACAATGTCGTGTTTAAGGTCCATGAACACAGCAGAAACCCTGACTACTTTGCTGTCGTGGTTCTCTATGTAGATGGAACATACGATGTCACTGCTGTTCAGTTGTTTCAGGTACATACATATATTTTGATCGTATAAATTATTATTTTATTGTGTTTTTAATGAACATTGGTGTCTGAGATATTTGATGTTAATTTTGCAGCAAGACTGCCAAGAATGGAAGCCATTGCGGAGGGCCTTTGGGGCAATGTTTGACTATAGCAACCCACCCAGTGGTGAAATCTACTTGAGGTTCCAAGTTAGTGACAGTGCAGGGGTTTATTGGGTTCAGTCCAGGAATGCTATCTCTAGTGATTGGACGGCCGGAGCAACATATGACACCATGGTGCAGCTTAATTAGGAAGAACAAAGCACTTCGAGATCCCAGGAACAGATTAAAATTAGATAGATAGGCTCTAGTATTCAATTTGTTTCTGTTTAGTTATGGTCATCACTCTAAGAATGTTTGTGTGTACTGCTCTATGTGTCTCTGTTCTTGGGGACTAAAATAATGGGAATTCTTGTACTTTCCATCTTAGATCACATGTATTTGGATAAAATAAATGTAGCACTCTTTCTCCTTTATTGGTATCTGGCTGCCGTTACTAAAACAATTGCCTCGGTGTTCTTAAAATTGAACTGATATTGGTCCACACTCATTATTTTGATTGTGATCACAATGCTACAACCGCGGTTCTGAGATCACCATAAAGTCTACATGCCACTTTTTTTTTTTTTTTTTTTTTTTTATCTCCATCTCATATCTCTTTTGATTCTGCTCCGTTGAAACCCCACAAAGAGAAATGAAACAAGTGGGAGAGGTATAGTATAGTAATTAGAATGGAAAAGGAGAAATTCTGCTCTTCTTTTGCTGAGTTGAGAAAAGTAATTTGATTAAGTAAACAAGGCATGGTAGCAGGCTTACGTTCCATTATGGCTGCATGTAGTGGAGTTTGCAGAGAAGAAGATGAAGAATATAGTGGCAATCTGTCTCACACTGAATTGTTCAATCCATTAATCATGTTCTTTCTTCATCTTTTCCGTCACTTTATTTGACTTGTGTACTGAATATTGCAACAAAATGACCTTGACTACATCACAGTTCTTAGACCAACATGAAGTAGTATCTCCTCTGTTCCATGATTCAGCTAACATAAGCAGCTCTAAAAAATGATGCACATTTGAGGTAGCACTAGCAAATATTGCTCCCTAGGCACCAAAATGATGGCAAGAAGGACAGTCAAATTTTGATATGTGAAAAAGATTGGGGGCTTATTTTGGGTGTAATGATTGCTTATTTACTTTGTGAATAACTGGTAGTTACTTATTTAGATACGTTTCTGCTGCTTTATTTTAATGTACCACTACAAGAAGAAAGTCAAATACTAACGAATAGTCAATTGATTTGTGCCCACAGTATACACTTTTTGTACTGAAATTTAACTACACGTATAAACATCGTAAATATGATGTATTATGTAAACAGTAAGATATATATTAATTTTTTACTATATCAAATAATATTTTTTTTACGATAATATATAAATGTGAGGAGGTGTATTGAGTATTTTACATTAATTTAATTAAAATTAAATTATTATATTTGACTTAAACTTGAATTTTACTTTCTAAAACTTGGTTAGGATTTATTCACTCTGATTCTTGAGATATTTAATCCTTTGTGTAAGCAAATATGATAAACAATCTATATTGATTAAAATTAATATCAAATTATAATTCATCTTACAAACTAATAATATATAATTTATTTTCTAAAAAAATAATATAAAATTGAATGAAAAACACTAATATATTAAAAAAATAAATTAAATATTATAAACACAAAAAATAAAGAAAAGAATAACTCAAAATAAATAAATAAAAAGTTAATAACACAAACTATTCTCACTTCTCCGTTACGGTTTAATGACATAATAATATAAATTTTGTAAATAATGATATATTTTTTGACATATAAGGATAATGAAATATTTAAAAAGAAAGAGGAATAATAGATCCACCGGAGTAAGACACAGTAAAAATGGTGGTAGACATCGTCTATGGAGAGAGGTTCTTTTAATTAATATTTTATCATTTATTTATTTAAATTTGAGTGAGAGTGTTGCATTGACACTTCTCTTCCCTTATTTTATTGACATATTATAACAATTAAAAATAATTACCAAAACATGAAAAGGAACATTGCAATAAAACTTGTATAAAAATAGTCATAATTTTTTTAATTAATTATTATAATCATACACGAAATATTTTCAATTTTTCATCATAACTGCTCATTATGGGTAGTTTCTTCTAGATAATGAAAACTAAAATGAATGGTTAATGTAGATAAGAATACGAAGGTAAAATGAGTAAAAAAAAAAAAAAAAGTAAAAAAAAAAAAAAAAAAAAAAAAAAAAAAGAAAAAAAAAAAAAAAGAGTAAAAAAGCAAATACAAAATGAATCCCCATTAGTAATTATTATATACATATGTATTACTATTTCCAAGAGACTTGCTGTGCAAGACACATTTTTTTTCTTTTATATTTAAAAATTACATGATTGAAATACCTTATGATAAAATTACTTTACCAAAAGTTATAGTATATATTTATGTATTTCTTTTATACTTTTTTATTTTTAAACTGTTTATTTAATTACTTATAAAGACTAAAATTTACCAATTATTTTGTAAAAACTGTGTTAAATTAATTTTGAATATAAGTTATGTAGATTATATTTATAGTAGATATTGTAAAAATATATAGAAGTTTTAATCTACAAATTGACTCGAGTGATGAGTTTTATTTTATTATATCTGTGGTCTCTTGCATTAAATTGACCTATTTGATAATTCCTCGTTTTCTTTTCCTCACTCTTAAAATGCGTTTCCTCAAACTTTTTTCTCTTCTTCATTCCCAGCTCTTCCATATATATCTTTATTATACTCTTCTTTTTGCCATCAAATTTGAATTGTTTATACCCATATCAAAAAGAGACTAGTCTTTCACATTAAAACTTGAACTTACTCTATTAATTAAACAAATAAATTTTGTAGGTATTATCTTAAGTGTGAAAAGCTTTATTTCTTAAATCCATGTACATCCAATTTTTGGTTCAAACAGGTTTTTTTTTTTCTTCTTTATAGTTTGGTAAGCCCATTTTTTTTATTCTTCTTAATTTATATATTTAAAAAATTTATATTGATTAAAAATAAGACTTTTTACTCATATATAAAAAGATACTAGTTTTACTTTACAACATAATTTATAAAATTAAGTTATATTTAAAATTTATTTTCTAAAATAATATTTAGAACTTATCTTAATAAGATTGATAGATTTATAGACCATCAATAAATATTATTGTAAATTAATTTGGACGCATCACATATTATCACAGTTAAAGAAGTTAAGAAAAAATAAAATAATCTGAACTATTAAACAAACATTAATTAGAGAATATAATTTAGGAAAATCTCTAATAAAAAAATGCTACTTTATTTATTTTTCATTTCCCTTCTTCAAATTAATCTGGAATCATAATTCTTCGCAAGAGTATAAATTTTATGATTTTATTTAGAGAAAAGTTTTCTTTCCCAAATGCATCTTAAAATAATTTTCATTTCATGCTATTTTCAAGATTTTATTTGTATACAGAGTAGCTCTCAAAGTTTTCAAACAAAATAAAAAATATATATTCCTTGTTATTTTACATTAAAAAGTAAAAGTTTAAATATTGTATAGGTTCTTCTATTATTCCTATTTTATTATTTTGATTTATATAATACAAAATTTTAATATTTTAATTTTTGTTATTATCCTTAACACTTTCCCTCTATTACATTAGGGCATAACAAGATTCTAATAATATAATGAAAAACAATAAAATTTTATATTACAAAAACAAAAATTAAAAAAAATTAAGGACTACAATGTTGCATTATATATCAGGTGTAATTTATTCACTTTCATTTTAATCAAGTCAATTCATTAGGCTGAATGATAAAAAAAATATTCATGTCATACCTTTGCACCTCATATTATGTTCGAGTGACACCTCTACCACGTCACAAAATAGGTAGACATGTCGAGACATGTAAAAGATAACCTATTAATTCTAACAAATAATTTTTTATTCATTATTAAATTCATTAAAAAGTCTCTTCCAGGAATTTCTTTAAACATTCACACCCATAACTCGACAACTAATTTTCCATGAGAACAATTAAAGGAAAAGATACAATTAAAAGTAAATACAAATTAAAAAGTTTAATTAAAAATTTCAAAAAATTTAATTAAAAACTATCAAATATCTATGAAGAGATTTACTTGCCTTACACGTTAACATTATCATAACTGACTATTTTTTTTATACAATTAGAGTATTCTATTTGACCTGATCCAGTCCAGTCCGAAGCAATTACACTTTGTTGATGAGTTGGTACAAATCAATGAATCTGTGGGTTCATCATAACAAAATAAAACTTTATGCTGATAAAAGAAAACAAAATTAAACTTGCACGTTATACATTTTCTTGGCCGTACCTGAAATATAATCAAACCGTACGTAGTCTTATAAAATAAACAAATAATCAACCGTAGTTTCGTGTACGTTCTTTTATCTATTTATATTATAATATTTAAACTAATTTTATTATTTCATGTTTTTTAATTTGTCAATGGAAAATATGATTCTGTACCAAACAAGGAATACAAAGATTTATTAAATTAATTACAATTAAATTAAATTATAAATAGCTATACGTAAATTGTTTTGAACATATTGAAATCTTGTTAAGTTTAATTTTAATCCTCCAAAATTATATTTATTTGTTACATCTCCATCACCACTTATTTACTGATTACACGGTTAGCATGATATTTAATTGTTTGTCATTTATCAATATAGTTCCTTGCAGCTGGGTCTGCTATTTCTAAGTTCTGATACTGATTTACAAGTACTGATATTCTTTTCTTCCTAGTGTCATTTCATATATGGTCCTCAAATCTAGGGCTATGTTCATTTTATAAATTTTAGAATCTTTGGTGTTTTGAATATCTGAACTTTACGGGGTTCTACCATTTTTTTTTCTTCAGTATTTTTTGTATATTTTTTCTCTTTTAAACAATTGACATTACCTTATTTATACTTTCTTCTCTTTTATTTATTTATTTATTTATTTATCCTCCATCAAACAGATGATAAAAAGAAAAAAAAAATCAGAAGTAGTACCATGAAAAATTTAAAAGATTTTAAAATTAACGAGGACAAAAAATAACATAAATGCACAATTAAAATGATCTATTGATAAGAACTAAAGAAGTCAAGAAATCATATTATAATCAGTTAATAATTTTTAAATCTTACAAAATTAATTATGATTTTGAAATAGTAAAACTATAACGGGTCTGATATGTTGTATACAAACATATACACAAAGTATTATACAATCTCTAAATACGAAACTCTTGTAATTACTTCACACATAAATTAAAATGTTTTAGAGGATTTAGTTAATAAAATTAATTTTTAAAACCTGAATTTATTTTTTAAATTATCTTCAAAATTATCATAGTTCATCATTTCACTTTTTTTACAAAATTATGGGTTGAAAAGGGAGGGAGAATGTTTAACATAATTTAGCACTACTTGTACATTTTAAATGATAAATATTTTATTTGATAATAAAAAAAATTCGTTTACATAATTTTTTATCTAATTGGTGTATATATTGAAAGGAGTCTTATAACACCCATCATATATATATAACAACTGAGGTAGTATTTTCTAAAGTCTTTTAAGTATATGATCTTAAATATGGGTTAAAGTGTTTGTGTGTCTTAATATATAACAACTGAGGTAGTACTTTCTAAAGTCTTTTAAATATATGATCTTAAATATGGGTTAAAGTGTTTGTGTGTCTTTATATAAATGAGATCTATACCATATAAAGAAAAATGAAACTGACATATTTAATAAAGTTTACATATATCTACAGTGACCAATTATTTAATAATTGGTTATTATAGAAAAAAGAAGGAGGAGACAAGTGTAGAGATGGAGGTCGGAGATCAAGTTAGGTTAGATTTGGCCAGTTTCTTACTAAAGAAACTTTTTTGCAGGAAAAACAACGAGCAACTCGACTATCACAACCAGTGCCCCAAACTCTTCAAGAAGATAAAGGTGTTTGGGAATGATTGAACTACCGTGTTTGAATTTTTGCAGTTTCACAAGTATGCAAATCCAATTGCAGAGGTAATTCTCAAGACTTCAAGAGGCTTAGATTACAAACTCAAACACCTTGATCTCTTGAAGAGTTTGCAGACGCTAAACAAGAACCAGAGTTCGTTGTGGAAGTTGAGTTGCTCTTTGTCTTCTTTAAAAGTTTAGTGAGGAACTGGCCAAACCTAACCTTGACTTGATCTCCGACCTCCTTTTCTACACTTGTCTCTTCCTTTTTTCTATAATAAAGTTTACACTACAAGAAAAATATTATTTAGAGATCAATTTTTAGCTATAAAATGAAATGGTTGCTAATTGTGACCAAAATAGTCACCAAATTAAATTTTGGTTGCTAAATAACTACAAAATAGAAGTAATGATTAAATTTAGTGGCACTAGTAGAAAAAGGGCTTCTACATCGTCAATATAATGTCCGTTAAACCAAAAACTAACATTGTTAAAAACGCGGTGGCATTTTTGTAAATAAATGAACATTACGACGTCGGTTTGTAATAAACCGATGTTGTTATACATAGATGACATCGGTTACCACTTACAACCGTCCTCGAAAACACTATAAAAATAAAAATTTTAAATTTTTACTTTTTTTTGGTGGTGAGTGGCTAACGACGGTTGGGAAAGGCCAACCGACGTTATGTGGAGGAAAAATGACGTCGGTTTTGTCCTAATAACTGACGTCATGTGTGCAGCGACATTGTAGAGGTGAATTGGGGGTGGATTTTGGAAAATTAGGGTTCAAAACAATGTCGGTTATAAGCTCCTAACTGACGTGATTATGTTTGTTTTAACCCATCTCACGTGTTTTGACTTTCACTTTTCTTCTCCTTCTACTGCGTGCGCGTTCTCAGCTCACTGTTCTGGCATCTTTGTGCTCTCTTTTGAGTTTCTTAGGTTCTCCATTCAGCTCTATTTCACTCTTGGTCCTTCATTTCCATTGAGTGCTTCGTTTAAACGGTGCCATTTTCGCTTTAAGTTTCGTTTGAGGTACCATTGGTTTCTAGTTTTTAGTTGTTCCTTTCTCCTCCATGTTCGTTTGCTTTCACTGATTGTGGTATGTTATTGACTTTCTGTTTGCGTTTTGTGATTTTGGTAGTGTTCGTTTGGGCTTCTTTCACGTTCTTTTGGTGTGCACAAGCTTTTTGACAGTCTCGGTTGGATGCTTGGTTCGACATCCTTAGCAAGAGGTTAGCAATTTCGTAAAATTCATTAAAAATAGTTAGAAATTTATTTTTGTCCCAAATTTTTTATCAGCATCTTGATTTAGTATATATTTGATGGTAGAGTTCTTACATTGTATAAGTTTACCATAGATTTAGGGTTTCAAAGATTTAGGGCGAAAAACTTCAAACGGCCATAACTTTTGATATAAAGCTCGGATTGAGACGCTCCAAAAATGAAAATTGTTTGATATGGGGTAACGAAGCTCTTGGCCAACCACCAAAGGCGGTTGGGCCTCCGGAAATTCCAAAATTCCATCGTTTAGGGTTTCTTTTTTATTTTTTCTTATTTTTCATTCATTTTTTTAGATTGTAGCCTTTGATTTCACAAATCTACACTTGCTAAAAAATTCTAAAATTTTTTGTGGTGTTTTCTTGTATTGATTAGAGATTTATCAATTTATAATTTTTTTTTTTTAAAAAATGACAACACCATGTCGGTTGTTTGGCTAAAGTCGACGTGGTGTGTTGTCCACCATGTCGGTTTTAGCCAAACAACCAACGTGGTGTTGTGGATTTCAGTAAAGCACCACGTTGGTTTCCTTGTCCAAACCGACGTGGTGGTAGATTACATGATGTCAGTTGTTTAACCGACGTCATTCTCAACGTCTCCTAGGTCAACGTCAGTTCGGGACCTGACGATAAAAGTCTCTCAGAACCGACGATAAACGTATTTTTTCTACTAGTGTGACCAATTAAGTAAATATAATTGGTTTATAATATTAACTACCAAAATTTTAGTGACCTATGTCATTAGATTCTAAATTGATATCTAATTAAGTTAGAGACCAATTTAGAATATAATGACATAGGTCACTAAAACCTTGGTAGCTAATGTTATATAAATTCAATCATTACTTCTATTTTATAGTTATTTAGCAACCAAAATCTAATTTGTTGTATATTTTGATCACAATTAACAACTATTTTATTTGGTAGCTAAAACTTGATCTCTAAATAACTTTTTTCTTATAATGATATATATATATATATATATATATATATATATATATATATATATATATATATATATATATATATTTGTTACCAACATTTGTCTTCAATTTTACTCAAAAGAACGTATAACATTCAATTTTTTTATCAGTAATAATAAATAAATATAAAAAATACAAGTGTTCCAGTTCTTATATGTACGTACCGCCTTCAAGACTTAATCTATCAAAAGAATATATGAGCAGAAGCTCTGAAAAGGTCATAAATCTGTAGGCTCCTAAAATACCAGTTCCAACAAACCATCCCCCTGAACGTAATGAGATTGTTCAATGGTTATCAAAATAATATTGATATTGAACTTTTTTTATATATATAATTTCTTTTCAACATTTTTGACTTCATTAATACTGCACTAAGGTGGTTTAGAAGAATTGTATAAAACAAAAATATTTATAATCTGACTGGAAAGAAAAATCTCATCGAAAGTGATAAATCAATTTTTTCAAAATACATTGGCCCACAATTAACGTGGTCAATACTTCATACTTATAACGTAAGGGTTACAATATAAAAAATATAACAGTGTATTGTTTTCAATATTCAATGTTATCCACAATCCAATCTTCATCCGATCAGAATTTAGACATTTGGAAAATCAACCTTGTTTTATTCACGTATGCCAACATATATCTCAAGCATGCATACACGTTTACTTTTTCTTATAGGTACCACACAGATATTACCTAATCCACGGTGATATAGTCGTGGTCTAGTGAGAGAAAACGCGTGAACTATTTTTAACCATCCAAAACTTCTAATAACTAAAATATGCACAAACAATTTATATTATGCATCAAATGTTTTACTTATAAGAAATTCTTTAGTTTCGAGGGTTAAATAAAAATGAGAGTTGATAGAATTATTTTTAAAGGTTAAATAAATGATAGGTAGAATTTGCTATTAGTGCATGTGTAGGGATTGATCTTTTGTAGTTGTATAAATTATTTCAGATATTATGCGTAATCAAGGACCCTTATCTCTTTGATCCAGTTGTCTCAATCTTTTAGCACGAAAAATAGACGCCAAGGTGGAGAAAAAGTGGGGTGTATCACGATGTTATGTGTATCTAGAACTAAGATGGTACTATAAATACATGAACCATATCTTTGTTTCTCCAAGCTTTTCTTTCATCCCATTTTCATATACTTCATTAGTTTATCGCGTCTCTCTCTTATTTTCATTATGGAGCTTAGCTTTAAGCACCAACTTGGCCTAGTTTGTATCATACTGCTCTTTCCTGCACTGTGTCACTGCCAGGAATTTACTAAATCCAGAGCAACCTTTTATAGTACCTCTGATGGCTATGGGACTCCAAGTATGTGACTCTCTTATCTATCTAATTCTAGATAGTAAATATCCTCTCACGTGCTTGTAAAGATAGTTTATACCTCAACACAACAAGGCTTATTATAACTATATTTATACTTTTTTTCATGTTCTCATTTTTTCCTTCATTTTCTTTTTATTTCTCTCGTTTTCTTTTATCATTGCACATTACCTATTCTATCAATCTCTGGACATTAAAGAATGTACTGTTAATATGCATGCTTCTCTTTTATGATGTTTTTTACATTTAAACTACAAAGTGATCACATAACACAACGGTATATGTATATTTTAGCGGGAGCTTGTGGATTTGGAGAAGCTGGAAGGAAGATGAATTGGTATGATGGAAGAGTCGCAGGGGTCTCTGGGCTATGGAGGAATGGAGTTGGCTGTGGGACATGCTATCAGGTACGTACTTTTCTTAAATTCCATAATTTCTTTTCAATAACCAATGTTTCTAATAAGACAACTACCGAAGATTAGAATATATCACAGAGAAAAAGTCACGAACTTATTGTTTGACCAGTTAATTAGGATGTTAATAACTATAAATGTAAATAGCTCCTTGGTAAAACAAGTTAGGCTGCATGGTCAACAAAGCAAAGCATTTATATGGTAGAAAAAAAACACTTTGCGTAGTATTTGACTAATTATGCAATGTTAATTTATCAAATATTATTCAGGTAAAGTGCCTTATAGAAAACCTATGCGATGAGAATGGAGCATACCTGGTGGCAACAGACCAGGCTTATGGAGACAACACAGACTTCGTCATGAGCCCACGCGCCTTCACAGAACTGGGACGTGATCAAAATGCTTACGAAGAGCTTAAGAAATACGGTACAGTGGACATTGAATACAGAAGGGTTCCATGCACCTACACCGGCAACGTCTTGTTCTACATCAAGGAAACTAGCAGCAACCCTGGTTACTTTGCTGTGGTCATTCTGAATGTCAATGGAATAAACGACGTCACTGCTGTTGAATTGTGGCAGGTACATTTCTAACACGTTTGAAATCGCTTCAAGTAATTTTTACATGTTTAAAGAATGATAATAGGACTAAATTTGATTGTTTGAATGGTGTGGATGGTGCAGTCTGGAGAGTGGAAGGCACTTAACAGGAACTATGGAGCAGTGTTTGACTTTCCTAATCCTCCGAGTGGCGAAATCCGGTTGAGGTTTAAGGTGAGTGGCATGTCGGATTGGGTGGACCCCAAGATTGTCATTCCTAGTAACTGGCAGCCTGGACAAACTTATGTCACCGAGGTTCAGCTTAAATAGAAAGAAGAACATATATGTTGCAAATAATTGGCACTCTTATTCAGTTTGTTTTCTGAATTGTGCCACTCAATGTACTGTTGTCAAAAGGGATTACAATAAAGGGAGATTCGTGTACTTCCCATTTAAGATTACGTGTAATATGAATGAAATAAATTTGTCTTCATGTTGATAACATATGTGTTTGGGATAATAACATGTTTGGGATATTTATGTGCCACCCTACTGTGTCAGTTCTACCATGAGCAAATGATGAAGTTAGTAGCACAAGTTATTAATGAAAGGTTACATGATTTGGAACTTGATACTTATGCATTATATATTTAAAGTTTATAGTTTACAAAAGAACGTGTTTAACTTCAAGTCTTTAGATACTAGTCAACGTTATAACATCATAAGAACAATAAATAATTTTTCTATTTTTTATTTTAATTTTATCTAATTTTTGTTAAACATACGGTTGAACATTTTATTTATGCATGAAAGTGGGGTTGTGGACAGAGATATATCAGTGGTGGAATTTTTCATATTAGGTCCATGTTGTAGCAGTTATTGAATTTGTCATTTGGGTGATAATATTAAGTTGGTCTCAATTTTCTTTGGTTGGTTGCGTGTATCAGATCTCAATGTTTAGTTCATTTGAGTTAATATAACTGAAAAATTACTCACATAAATATATTTTCTAATTGGTTGTATTACTTTTCCACTTTGTATTTCAATTGTCTACTACTTTAGCTCACTAGTTTTAGAATTAGTAAGTGGTTTCACAAGTTATTATCCCTCACTTTTTATTTTTATCAGCAAAGAACTAAATATATTACATATGTATAAAGGAGACATTATGGTTGTTTCAACCTTACACAAAAACCTTACGATATTGTACAGATATACTTTGACAAAATCCTACCCTTCTTGGCTCTCCCTTTAACATCACAATTAGTTCAGATTACATCAAAGAGGGTATTACATAATTACATGTATGCACAAGTTGGGATTCCTAAGGCATTAGATCATTCTTCACAACTTGAAAAACCCCTATACTGGATGTTGCAAAAATCCAATCAAAATTCAGCTATTGTGGATATCCAATTCTCTAAACCAGCAACGACTACTGCAACTTTATAGTATAGTACTCATGCTGACTCATTTGCACAATCCAGCAGCAAATGTGATTGTAGTACTACTTTTAGGCATTCCTTTTTCAGATTAGGGTCTCTATCACTCCTGGACCTAGTACTACTCCTATCAGTGCTTAATTTTGCTTAATCTGAGAGACATTTCCTCCTCCTGCATCACAATTATATACTTCCAAGAGTCTTAGGTTTTTTGGGTTATAAGCCTGTTATCTTGCTATAACCCAAAAAAGATTTTGCTTAATCTGAAGAGACGTTTCACCATCACAATCATAGACAAATTTTCAAATTTTCAAGAGTTGGTAGCTTGTCCTGGAGGAGTCTCCATGCACAAAATTGGACATTAAGGAGGGCGTTGGCTTTCCACAATTTACCATAAATGATCTTATCCTCTCTACTACTCCCATTACGAATTTTATTGTAAGCTGATTTAACCTAGTACACTGTCGTTTCCTCTCCATTACAGGCTCATTCATCCTCTCTATTCCTTCTCAATGTACATCCCTGCAGCTCTTGAAAGAATGTCTCAACCATAGACTTTTCCTATTCAAATCAATTCCTTCTCCAGTTCAAATTCTACTCGCACTTCCTCAGCATTACAATTCAAACTCCTCCATAACCCATACTTAAATAACAATATATCCCTCAAGAGGATATTATTTTCATTAGCTAACCTCCACTTCCATTTTCTTGGTAAGGCTGTATTAAAACTTCTTAAATCCTTGATACCTAAACCACTTCTTTGCTCTTACTGATTTTATCCTAATTAACCCAAACTATTTTACGTCTCTCGTTTTCCAATCCCACAGAAAGTCTCTTTGTATCCTAATGATTTCTTTCCTGACAAGTTCCGGTAACCTGAATATAGATAATAGAAACAAAGGCACAGATGACAGAACAATTCTAATTAAACAACCCCTTCCAGCAAATGAAATATACTTCCCTTTCCATTTAGATAGTCTCTTCTTAATCTTATCTCACATCCTTACCAGAACTCCTTCCTCCTATGGTTTCCTTCTACCAATATTCTTAGATATGTAAAGGGTAAGGTAATGATTTGACAGTATAAGATGGTTGCCAACCTGTGCATAATATGATAGTTCACCCCTATTCCCAATTTTGCTTTTGTGGTAATTAACTTTCCGTCCCAATGCAAATTCAAAGCATCTCAAATGGCTATGATGTCCTGACAATTGGCCTTACACAAAAAAATATTGTGTGATCGGCAAATTGTAACATACTAATGGTAATCCAATTATCTCCCACTTGAATAGCTTCTAAAAATTCCTTATTTTCGACCCGTCTTACGACCCCAACCAACCCCCAACCAACCCCTTAACAACAATAATCAAAAGGAATGGGACAAGAGGATCTCCTTGTATTATTCCTGTCTTATTCCCATCTTAGGTATAAATTATTCCGTGGACTACCATTTACAAGTACAGACACAGAGGATGATGTAAGGCATCCCTGATCCATTCAATACATTTATTACAAAAGCCAAGTCTCTCCATCATATATGATAAATAATTCTAACTTAGCTTGTGATAGAGGAAATTCAATGCTAATTGAAAATTAGCGTTGGTTTTACATCCTATAAATAAAGACGCCTAAACTAAAAGCTAAGTCTATAGAGTCGACTTTTATAAATAGATACATTACGTTCAAAGACATTGACACCTTAGCTTGTGGGGGACTTCAAAGAGGTCAAAGTTAACAAAGACAAAAAGATCAAAGTGGAAATGAATTTGCCGAAACAAATAGAAAATGAATTGGTGGAGTTGATAAAACAAAATGTGTATGTTTTCTCTTAATCAACATCATCAGGCATATGTTAGGTATTGATCCAAAGCTCTTATGTCATCTATTGACGGTAGATCTCCAAGTCAAGTCAATATTTAAAATAAAAAAAAAATTCGGTGAAGAAAAGAGAAGAGTTGTGAAAGAAGAAACATCTAACCTCCTTGTTATTGCGCACATTCAATAAATCCAATATCTTACACAATTGATCAATGTATCAATGGTAAAGCAGACAAGTTGTAAGTGGGACATGTCTGTGAACTTCACGAATCTAAACAATACTTGTACAAATGATTTGTATCCACTACTGAACATAAATAATCTAGTGGATAACGTCTCTCGATGCAAGGTATTAAGTTTCATAGACAATTATTGAAGTTATAATGAAATTTAAATATGGATGAAAATAAAATTGCCTTTATGGTAGAAACAACTAATTATTGTTATTTAGTCATGTCATTCTCATAGATACATACAAACACTTCGTCGATATAATTCTGAAAAATTTATGTTAAAGATAAATGTACAAGTATGTGTAGTCCGAATTTGTGACATAAACTGTGACCAAATTTGCGATCAAATTTGTGATTGAATTTGTGACTGAATCAGTAACCAAATCAATAACCGAATTTTGAAATTATGGATAGTGACCGATTTTTTTCGGCCACTAATTTCAGTGACTATTTAACAGTTTTTAATGGTGATTGAGAGAGTTTCTATTTTCTTATATTTAGAGTCTTATTTTGAGAAGTTTTCTCAAGTGGAGACTTGCCTTACATTTATCTTTGGAGTTCTTCCTTTAAAATGACATATTCTTCCTTTAATATGACATGTTCTTCCTTTTCTCCTCCCTTCAATCTATTTTAAGTTTCAGTTTTTATTTGTTTCTTGTTTCTACGTGTGTTTCTTGGTGATCGAATGCTTTCCTTGGCTGCTCATGGTTGCGCCTACTTCTTGTTCTTCTGAGTAGGTTCTGTTTTCCGTCTTCATTTGGGTTTATCAAAATCCTAACTAGCCCTTTACAACTATATCATTCAAGGATAAAACATTAGGGTCGATCTTTTATCTAAATTAACCAAACTAAGAAACCAGGAAACCACATGTCAGTGATATAAGAAACTCTATCAACACCTATAATTTCACTCGAAAAGTGTTGGTCTTACAAATAAAAAGAGAAAGTCTTGAATGACGCCTCATATTTGATATCTAGTGGACAAGATTGAGTTCGTAAATCCAAATGCAAACAAAAAATACTTTGAGAAAACATTGTTGATTCATAATTATAAATGAGTATCTATTTCTAAGAGATCACCATTACTCCTTGTTAGGTGTCTTAGGGAGTAGCAAACACAAATGTTAGATCTGAATGAATGAGCTTACTAAAGTTATATCGAGAAAATCTAGATTATAAGATTATACAAAACTATGTTAGAAAATTATATGATATGCAAAAAAAAATTGAAATTCACAATAACAATAACATAGAAGATACAATAAATAAAAAGAATATTGAGAAAATTGATATGAAGATATTTTAGCAATGTGAATTGTATAGTTTTTTTTAACGGCGAATTGTGAATTGTATATAATGTTTGGATTCAATAGCAATGTTAACAAATACTTTTTAATTCTTAATTAAATATAAAAAAACGTTAATAAAATCATTTTGTTAGAATTTACAAACTCTTTATATTTTTTAATAAAAATAGTTGTATATATATAATTATTTTAAATAATATCAATTTGATTGATAGTATAAAATAACTTCAATCTTATTCTTATTTCGGTATACAATCTTATAAGAAAAGTACAAGGATCCCATTATTCCAGCCTCTATATATAGACAAAAACATTGACACTTGTTCAGAATAAACATGAATTAACCTTGCTATCACTATGTAGTTACAAGTGAGTTCTTGTCTCTCCAATATGCAATCTTTTGTTTGCAATTTTTTTCCTGAGTTATTGGTTCTTTGAAATTTGTCTCTTCGAATTTGAAGTTTGTGTTGGAACCGATGACATGGTTTGTGATTTTGATAAGAAATTATGATGTGTGCAAGAGAAAAGTTCTGCCCAATTTAAACAAATGGGATAATTTAGAGTAATTTTCTTTGTTTGGATGTATTAGAATTCAACAATACAAATATTCTTGTTGCCCAGAATATTTGGAAATGGAAGTTCTGGAAAGTTCAATTATATTAACTTCCTCTGTTGATGTGTTCTGTGCCACTCATTCAGTGGGTCTTTGCCTTCCTTCACTATGTCTGGAGTGTGTCAAATGTAATTCATACAAATTTTGATCTTGGAATGGATTGAATGTTATACCGAACCTTTTTCTCAATAAGCAGAACATCTGTAGTTCTAAACGATCTTTATCAGAAGAGTCAACTAACTCTCCACTCATTTGCATGTTATGTGAACAATAGAAAGTAAGAAAAGGAAAGGAAGATAATCGTGCTTTTGCAAAATGTCCGTAGTAATTGACTCCATTTCTGGAAGGATTTTACAAGGTGTTTGTTGTCATTTTGTCTACCTAGAAATTTCTCATTGTATCTTAGGATTTTTTGTCCATGCATTGTATTCATCCTTCAGATGGGTCTTACTTCATTGTCTCGGGCTGGGATGAAAATTCAATTGCTATGACTAATCATTTTTATTTTTTCAAGCTTTCTCAATTATGCTGATCATTGTTTTTCTGATAAACTTAAAACTGGTGTACATGTTGTTATTGGTTTGCACTTCAAAATTTGAGTGTCAGTGTTTGGGAACAAAACGAGAATTTTAAATTTGATTGCCTTGACATTAATGCTGCAAGCATTGAGAGGACAAATGTTTATTGATTTGGTTCAAATGAAAGCATTGGCTTCCTACATCCTACACGCCTTCTTAATTTGAGTTTGTCCATATCTGCTGCTTGATGAATGTGAAGTGTAGACCAATCTATAATTTTTCTTGCAAAAGGATATTGCTATGCAGATGTATCTGGTTCTTTTTGATGATGATCAATGAATGCTGTCTCATCGTTAAGATGTCTGTCCAGTTCAGTTCCCTAGTATATCTGCAAAATAAGAACATGTTAGCTTTGTTTTTAATCAGACATAATCTCTATGCTATTCTTGTTTGCAAGATTTTTTAAATTTCATAGAATTCTAACCAAAGAGCCTTGCAATAGGCACACCACTTTGGCGTAATGGGCCACCTGAGAAGCCTGTACTATGCAATGCATGTGGATCTCGATGGAGGACTAAGGGAACACTTGCAAATTATACCCCTTTGCATGCACGGGCAGAAACTGTTGATTATGAGGATCCAAAGGTTTCCAGGGTAAAAAGCATATCATTAAATAAGAACAAAGAAGTGAAATTGCTCAAGAGAAAACAGAATTATGATAATGCTGCATCTGGAGGATTCGTTCCAGATTATAATCAAGGACACCGAAAGGTTGTGGATGAAGATACAAGCAATAGATCAAGCTCAGGGTCAGCTGTCTCTAACTCGGAGAGCTGTGCTCAATTTGGTGGCACAGATGCTAGTGATTTGACAGGTTGGACTATTACTTTTTGCTGATTTCATTGGAAGATTTTTCTACATAACTGATTAAGGCAGCACTGTCCTTTCCATGGAAATAGCATGGGTTTTGATGATTGTCCTGATTTATGTGAGCTTAATCAATAATTGGATTCACTAACAAGGCCTTGTTTTTTCTTGAAGAAAACAAGTTAGTATTAATTCTAATTGTACATCATACATTTGAGTGTGCTCTTAAGAATTCAAAAGTGATTTGAAAAAATTTCATAATGAAGAACCCATTTTATCAATTATCTTTTATTTGTTTATGCCTATATTCCCTTATCAATGCTTCATAGTAAAATGTCAAGTTTGACATGACATGACATGACATGCTGCTTACTGCAGTTCAATACAGATTCCTTTGTTTCTTCAATAAGAGCATATAATTCTAAGATAGATGGTATGGTTTATGTAGGTCCTGCTCAGTCAGTGGTCTGGGATGCCATGGTGCCTTCTAAAAAGAGGACATGTTCAGGTCGTCCAAAACCTTCATCTGTTGAAAAGCTCACAAGAGACCTGTGTACTATTCTTCATGAACAACAGTCTTATTTCTCTGCATCTTCTGAAGAGGATCTTCTTTTCGAAAGTGACACACCAATGGTCTCTGTTGAGATAGGACATGGAAGCATTCTCATCAGGCATCCTAGCTCTATAGCTCGTGATGAAGAGTCAGAGGCTAGCTCTCTTTCAGTTGATAATAAACAATGTCTAATGAATGAAGCATATTCATTCTCTAGTACGATTCCTTTGTATAGTGGTGATCACAGTGGCATGAACTTCTCATCTCATGGAGTTGAAAAGATCAAAAGCTCAGCTGGCCAAATCATTCAACAAGAGAAACTTGAAAGGCATGTTTTCCACAGCAGTTTACAGTCTTTCATTATTCTAGTCAGTTATGCAGGAACATTGTGCTAGCATAACTTTGGTAATATTCCTGGAATCGGTATGAGGATGTCAACCTGTTTATGGATTGTGTTTATACATACCTGTGACTTTATGAAGAAATCAGAGATAAGTACACTAATTCGATTGGAGAAGTGACAAAATTTACTCTTTTTTATTTTAGGGACAAGTCTCAGCTTGAAAAACTACAAGTTCCTGGAAATCACAATTCAGTGTTGTGCTCTATATTTAAATGTGAGTTGCACAAGTTTCTTCATCAATATCATAGTTTTGTATCATTGCTAACAATAATATTGGATTTCTCTCTCTCTCTCACTGACACACACAAGTATAACCTGTTTTCGTTCATCTAACTACTCTAAGGACTTGCAAGATAGCCACTGAGTTTTAAATTTCTTTTGAGAACAGGCAATATTCATTTTCCATAAAAAAAAGTGTAATGCTTTTTGGGTTTTATGTCGTGACTACCGTCTTGTGTTAGACCAAAAGGATTTAGATGACTTCAAAGCGTGTAACAGTACCACTTTCCTAAAGAAATATTTGTTTTATATATTGTAAGAGTCAGCAAATTTTCTTCAGGATACGATGAAGTTCCTGTTTACACTTGCAGTAGTGAAAAATAGTCCGGACAAGTTCTGTGATCATCCTATTTCTTTGAGTTGTTCTCATATAATATATAACAAACGTTTAAAACTAAACATTCAAAACTTTTCAAAGTTTTACAACTTCCAAAACACCAGTTAACGACTTTCGAAACCACCAAAATAAACTAACCGTATTTTTGTGACATGACACTTGGACTTTTAACATTTGAAAATGTTTAGCAATTCTCCGCCATTTTCAACATGTTAAGTATAGATCAATGATCTAAAAACAACTCAAACATTATATGCTTAAATAATGGTATCTTACGATTTGAACCATTAAATTGTGAAAAGTTCATTACATCATATCAGAATTACGTGGTAGAAAGTCTTTGAACCAGTATTCTATTTGATATGTAGCATAAACAATTCATGCATACAACTTGCATCAAAAACTTGCTTTAAAATATCTGACACATTCAACATGGCCCTTGGATCCCATATCTTTCATGAATGTTTTTGGAGTCAAGCCCTTTAACTCCATGAAACGGCCGCACTTCACATTCACATAAGTGGTCTTCATTCTAGCACCTCCACAATTTTAATACCTTTAGAAAATCATTAAGAGATTAACTCAACCTCCTCATTTGACAAGCAGATATAAAACACTAAAAACTTTGGGATGACAATTAATTATAGTGCTTACAATCATTCTGATGATGTACTTTGACTACATTGAACTCAAAGTTGAGTTTCCATCATCATCGATGATTTTCAGTCATGGGCTTGTGACTCATCCCCTTGATGTTTTATTCATCAAGTCTCTTAGTAATCCTTTAATAAAAAGATCTGTCAAATTTTAACTAGATTTCACATAGTTAATTGTAACTCAATTAGTATTAATTTTCTGACACAACTGTCTCAATCCAATGTGTTTGGATTTATCATTGTAAACGTGGTTGAGCACGTTGAAAATTCTTGCTGACATTCCTCCTTGATTGTATTTTCTTTTATTTAGGTACCTGTCTCCAATTTTTCATAACTCCTTGACAGACATGTGCACTATCTTCATCACCAACTATAGATTTCCATCCGTGACAGCACATTATAGAATCCCAATGCATGCTCGACAATAATAAAAAAAAAAAGAAACCGATATTGACTACCAAATATTAAAATAATATATATATATATATATATATATATATATATATATATATATATATATATATATATATATATATATAAAATCAACATGCGAAAATGTCATAATGTCATAGATGGATAATGATTTGTGTATCACCTGTACAGGAAGTGGGTTGGGTTTTAATGTCAAGAACCATATTCGAGTTACCATGTCATTGCATCTCAATATCCATATTCACCCATCAGGCCCACTGTCCTCTTCAATAGTAACTCTTGTAAACTATATTGTCCAAGAATTGGATCCACGTTGATTCTTATCAACTCCGCACTCTCTCATCAACACATGGCCAAATCTTCTTGAGTTTGCTATTAAGCCAATTTAACTTCAGTCTCAGTGTGAAGACCATATGAATGGCTGTGAAATAATGGCCAATTGCTCCGGCGGGAAATACATAGGCTCCACAAACAACTTCGAACAGAACCATACCAAATGAGTAAACATTGGTTTTATCTGACGGTACGGTCCACGAGATGCTCCTTAGCCATGTAGTTAATAGTGCCAGCAGGATGATCTACTTTAATTGGCTTTGGCTTTGACATAAAACGTTGTCCCTGTACGCTAAAGCCAAAATCTGAAAGCTTTGGCTCCATGTTTGCATCCAAAATAATGTTTCTAGGATGGATATGACAATGAATGATGGTGCGCTTTAATCCAGCGTGAAGGTAGTGCAGTATATTATATTTCTAAAAACCGTCTTCTGTATTTTTATTTTTTTTTGAATTGCACATAGAAATGTAGGAGTGAAAAAATTCTTAGCATCCATATTATATATATCCCGATTCAAACATGGATAATTCTCCATCAACCGTAGCCTGTAGAGTGCCCGCCTTCGAATACTTTCGGAATCCATTTTCTTGGCAGGAACTTTTAAAAGAAAGGAAAGATATAGACGTCAACGTTCTCGTTAACCGGAGATTGGAGGTGGAGAAAGTCGTGCAGAATTGCTTTTTCTCATAGTAGTTTATCTTGAAGCCATCAACCAAAATATTTCTTTAGATTGTTAGACCAAGAGGATTTGAGGGCAAATATTTCTTTAGGATACAATAAAATTCCTGTTTACACTTGCTTGCACTGAATTTTGTAACTACATCTTGTTCTTCATACATATTTATAACTACATATTGCTTGCTATTATGTTTGGTTAGGATGTAGTGAATTACTAAGAGTTTATGAGGAACTTGACAAATGAAGAGCAGCAGCAATTGCTGAAGTATCTCCCTCTGGTTGATACCACTAAATTTACTGTAGGTTAGAATCAGTTATCTTGTTTGCACTGAATTTATCATTATTGATCATATAATGATCTTTTGATGTTTTGCAAGTCACTATGCTTTTACTCTTCAAGTCCCTACTTTCAAAGAAGGGA
>Ga0209489_101306_pt1 | contig 50801 bp, 30 predicted proteins | sample SiratrowhiteBW_FD_187527 | JGI IMG/M metagenome (GOLD analysis project Ga0209489, IMG submission 187527) | Root nodule microbial communities of legume samples collected from California, USA - Siratro white BW (SPAdes) (version 2) | ecosystem: Host-associated > Plants > Roots > Nodule | place...
TATATATATATATTCATAAATTGGATTTCTATCTCAACAAAACAACAACAATTCAATCTTTCATAATTCATTTCACATCATGCTACCTTTTACAAATAGAGGATACTACCTTTCATATAAGGAGAGCTCATTGTTAACACATTTTGCATTCAATGACAAGTGCATCAGTCGCTCATGTAACACGTAAGAAATATATCGTTCTCTCTCATCGAACTTATGCAATGCATAACAATATTTATAATTATAATAAATTTATAACAGAGAACAATTCCATAGTTTGAGTATTTCATGAAAGAAAATAAAGTATGCAAAACATATTAAATATTTTTATAAATTTATCTCAAATCTTAGATAACAAAATAAGATTAAGGATCGATGATATGAATATTGCTAGGGTTAGACTTTACCATACCTCACTCCCATGCATAAAACCATTTGTCTTATTTCCTAACTAATACCAATGTCAACCCACAATAATATACAAACCGTAATTATTTAGTTGAATGAGCCTAAGTTTCTCTATTAACCGTCAATTCTTAATCAATTATATGGAAAATACATTTTTTGTGATAAGGATTTAAGACAACAAATGAATCATGCTCTATTCCTAGGCACTAGCTTTCATTAGGTAATTCAATTCAGATCCTAGTTATTAATCATATTTCTCAATACCTTTAAAATCAAAGTGTCAAGCCATAAATCAACATAACAAGCATTAAGTACAAAATTCAAATACTAACATTCAAAGAAAAAGACACACACACACATACACACATATATATATATATATATATATATACACACAATATTGATTACATGAGAGGCTGGTAGGTTACATCTAACCCTAACAATAATGGGTTTAGTTCCTCATAGTCATGAGAATCCTAAACATACAAGATGAACATTGGAAGAAGAAGATGATTATATCAAAAAACCCTAAAGGTGTCGTCTAAGACTGATTCTATTTCTTCTCTGACTCTGTGTGTCTAAACCCTAACACAGACTCAATAAATAGATTTTAAATAACGTTGCCCGGCTAAACGTTAATAGCGTTGGGCGTAACTCTTCTTGCAGAGGCGCAAGATCCAACTTATGCTTAGCTTAACTTCCATGGCATCAGACACAACTCTGCTAACATATCTCCTCTTTTGTGCACCATTTTCATGATCCTTCTATCATTTTTCCTCCTTCATGGGCCTTCTATATATACTTCTTCATGAACTTTAATAATTTTTTTTTCTAAATCTAGTGCCTTTTGTTTTCTTTTTAGGCAAAATAAGAGAAGTTAGTGCAACTTACCATTCTTAGACATAAGTCATCAATTTATTAACAAAAATCTAATAAAATAGAGAAATAAGCACTTGTTTAGAAGAAGAAGAGTCAAGAAAATGGAGTTAACTTTTCTAATCAATAGTTAACTTAGCTAAGCATGATTAATACATGATAATCCCTTGAAAGTAGGGAGTGCACATGTATAGTTCCTTGAAGCTAAGAAAAGTAATGATGAGTCTTCTAAGAGTCACACAAATGATGCCTAATCTACTCACCAACAGGCATAAGATGGCTCTTGAAATCTTGAAGGGTCAAGTTGATGTGAACTTAATAGGTTGGGAGGATCTTGATAAACTCAAGAGGTGTATGAGAAGAAAAACTCCATGCAAGGACATTGGAAGTTGGCGCAAAATAAGAAACCGAAGGAGAAACCCATACAAGTTGTATTAGTTTTCAAGTAAAACAAGAACAAGTAAAGAAATGAAAATCAAAATGGATTAAGATAAGGAAATGAAGAAGAACACACCACCTTCAATCCAACAAACAAAGGATAAGTGCAAGAGAAATCTTCTCACGATAATAACTAAAACAAGAGAAGAGAAAACTCAAACTCGCACAAACTAACAAAGGAGAATTTTCATTCAACCCGAGATGAATTTTACAAATGAAAGGGCTCTCTATTTATAGAGATGGAACTTGATCTAGGGGAGAATAAGAGACAAGAAAATGGAGTTAACTTTGCTAATCAAGAGTTAACCTCACTTAACATGATTATCACAACTTAACAACTTGAAATTAGGGAGTGAACATGGGTATTTCTTTGAATTTAGGAAAATTTAATTATTACATATGAAAAGCAATGATGACTTGGATGAGTTTTCATGTGACTCCACCTCTAAAGCTCCAATGATCACAAATCTGTCTTGAAATTTTGAAAATAGAAGAGTCCAACTAACCCATATGCTCATGTGAGTATCATTTGCTAGTTTAAAAGCTCTAAAAGATACATAACTTTCTTGATTTTAGACCATGGTTCCTTAACTTCTAATTATCAAATACTAACTTCTTTCAAATTCACCAAAAAAAATAAGAACTACTTTATTTATGGCCCTGAGTCTCCCTGGTCAATCTTCCTTAAAATCTATCTCTTAGTTCTTCTTTTTCACTTTTGTTTGTCATGCTTCTTGTTTGTATTTGTTAGCCTGTTTTTGCTAATGATGACAAGTGCGCCAGTTGCAAATGTAGCAAGTAATAGATATATCATTCTTTTTCAAAGGGTTTGTGCAACACAATACAATAATCACAAGTATACAAAATTAGACTCGAGTACAATTCCATAATTCAAATTATTATGTAGAAAATTAAATTTAAAATATTTTTTATTATTTTTTTCAACAATTGGAATGTAGAAAAAGATTTAAGGATGAATGATATGAAATTGCCAGGGTTAAGACTATCCTTACTGGAATGAGAGAATGGAGATACATGTAAAGTCTAACACTATCAATTGTTGCAAATCATTTCCAAAGGAGGTATAATGGTAAAATCTCCTAAAGAAGACTTGAAAGAAAAGAAGTCCAACTCCATGCAAGTAAATAACAAAGCAAGGTACACCTTTATCTATGCATTATAAAAAAATGAATATAAGAAAATGTACAAGTTGAAAATCATTAAGGAGATCAAGGACTCTTTAAAGATCTATTATGAAGGAAATGAGAATGTCCAATTAAGGAAAATTGTCGCCCTCATCAAGCAATATGAATCTTTTGCCATGAAGGATGGTGAATTAGTGGATGACATGTTTGGAAGGATATGAATCCTTCTCAGCAGGGTTGAAGTTCTTAGTCAAACCTTATCAAAGGCTTAGATAAGCCTAAAGTTGTTGGATAACATGCCAAAGGTATGGAAAACTAAGATAATAACCATCAGAGAGGCTAATCATCTAAAGAAATTTACCTAGGATAAGCTTTTAGAGATCTTAAGATTTCATGAAATGCATTTACAAGATTGCAACCACAAGAAACCAACCACTTTTTCCAACAAACGACTTCATAAAAAGATGAAGCATTAACAAATCATACAAAAGAACATTATAACACTAAGGAAGAAGATAACATATAAGAGGTTGAGTCTGACAACTTCATCGATAAAGAAATCTCATTGATGCGCTAAAATTTTAAGTAGATGCTTAAACGAAGAAGGCAAAGAAACAAGAAGCTTCCTTATAAAAGGAAAGAGTGCTTTTTTGTAGAGAAAGAAGGAGCAAGACTCACAACATATAATATGGTATGAGTGTCGAAAGCCTCAATTCTCGTGGAAAAAATGTCCCATATTGAAGAGAAAGTCTTAAGAAGATGATTCTAGTGGCAACCTTGGAATACTCAAACAAAGGATCAGACAATAAACACACAAATTTATGTTTAATGGTAAATCTAAGGAAGAGAAATTTTCAATTCTTAACTCTTCCTTTGATACTAATTCAGACACATCATGTCCATCATCTAATAAAGATGATGCCAATGATTTTTCTCATAAGTTGCAAGTCCGCCACTAGACAATATTTAAAACTAAACAAAATTTCATAATCTTATTTTTTGAAAATGAAAAGCTTAAGAAAGAGGAATTTGCAACTGATGAGGATTTATCACACTTAACACATATTGAAAAGTTAGATGATGAAAAAATAAATAAAAGTCTAAAATTGATTTGTCAATCTATCTTGTAGTGACTTATCCAATGGTTTTAGTTTATTACAACTGGTATTATATCTAAAATTGATTTGTCAACCAAGATATATGTCAAAGATTAAATTCACAAACAAACTAGGAAAACAATTGGTTGAGTTTCAATTTTAGTCGACTATTTTTATTGCCATAACCAAATATTGAGTGTTGCCCAAAAAATCAATTGGTTATTTCTTAATTTTAATTAGTTGTTTATACCAAAAAACCAGTTTTGATGTATAAAAGGCACGCAAATCAAATAACAACAAAATCAAAGAAACTACACAATGTTTTTATACTAGTTCACTCTTCCTCATGAGCTACATCCAGTCCTTTGCAAATCTTTCAAAGATTTCACTAAAATCACAAAGTTTACAATCAAGTACAGTACAAAAACTCAATCTTGAACCCTACAATATTGATCTAACCCTTGTATAGAACCCTACTACATAAAATGCATAACCCTATTGCAATGTACAAGCTAAACACATCCAAAACGAAATTACAACTCAATACAACACCAATTACACTTAAACACCCTATCTAAGTGTAAAGCAACAACAAGAAAAGATCAAAAACGAATTACACCCAAAACAAGCACAATAAGAACAACTAAAACAACTCAAGTCGGTAAGAAAAGGTTTCTCTTTGATGAGAGTCAACTACAGTGTGCTCCAATCTAACAATTCCAAGCAAGAAATCTCCAAAGAATAAGACTCACGGTAGATCTTTATCAAATCTTGATCAACGTCGAGTTTCTTGAAGTTATCTCTCCAAAGTACTCTCGAGTGAATGTTAGAATGGTTTCTCAAATTCAGAAAATGGCTTAGTTAGCTTCAAAAAGTTGTAGTGTGCATGGTTTTATAGTTGAGTTCGTGTTGTTAAGTAAAATTAATCGATTGATTTTTCCTGAGTACGAAACAGTCGATTGATTTCTAGAAACAACCGATTGTTTTTACTCTTCAGCAAAAATTTTCATAGCTGTTGCTTCAAAAACAAATTTCACCTTGAGTATTTTGGAGCTTCTTGCATGCAATTGAACGATGAAAGTGAACAACTACAAGCTACAACAAAAGACTCACAAATCTAACCCAACCTAAGCTTCATAGGATTGCTTCATTAAATCTTTAATCCATAGAGTGTTTCCAACACAATTCTTTTTATAAAATTTTACAATATAGGGTACAACTTAGGTTGATTGTCAAATGACACATGTTTATTATGTTCAATCTATAATATTCTCCCTATACAAATTAATTTGAGAGGTTTTTAGAATTGAAACATAATTTGAACAAAAACATGGATTGAAAATTGAAAAAAAATAAAAATGAAAGGTCAATTCACAAATTCAAAATTCATACAATCCTTCTTATCATATTTCTCTATTGATTGAAGGTCAAGTTTGAACAATTAATCAGTTAAATTAACTAATACAATTGAATAAATGTCACTGAACTAAAGATATGAATCAAATCAAAATATCATTCAATCTAATATGTTTTTAATTATCAAATCAATTTCTAATTTATTCTAAAATAAAAAGAGCAAATTAATATCACAAAATTCAAATCCGAAATTAAGGGAATAAGAACATTACACAATTGGTATAAAACTCAATTTGAATTGTATGCTCTTGATTTTGTGAATTAAACTTCAACAATTGGTTCTCCATGGATGAACAACAAAAAAACATAAGAGAGAGGAAAATGAAAAGACAATTTAAAATTCACATAAAAAGAAAAGAAAGAGACATTTTCTAAAATTGAAAAAACTAAACAAGTAAATTCAATTCCCCCTATTTAGAGCTCATTTAGTCTATATATAACCTCCCTAATCAATTTTACATGTAGACCTAAATAATTAGGTCCGTGATAAACTCAAGTCCCATCAAGTTTTTCAAACAAACTAAATTTTCACTTAAAAATGTAATATACAACTTAAACCTAGTTCAAATCCTAATAACACATGATAATCAAGTTCCTTGTGTAATATTGTTTCTTTAACATATTAATATTTGGGGTTTGATTGAATTGGAAAGTGAAAATAGAAAGATAAAAACGGAAAACAAAGTAATTGGAAACATAAAATAATATAATTAACTAAAGCTAAATATATTAGACAATTCAAGTAATGTGAAAATGTGTAAATCAAATCAACAATCTATTTCAAAATACAGGTCAAACATAAATAATTTCAAAAAATTGTAAAAACAAGGTGTGGTTATATCATTTATCAAATTGTTTTGTAACAATCGTCTATCAAACTATCTATCAAATATGAAATTATAGAAACAAAAACCTTATGATTTTAAAAACTATAAACAACAAAAAGTAAAAGAAAGTAAAATCAACAATGGTATGTGAGAAATTAAAAATTGAAAACAAGAAAGTAGTTCTAAATTCAATCATCTACAACTTAAAAACGGTAAAAACTATAAAAATTGTAAATAAGAATTAAATTCCCATGAATGAAAACAGAAATGGTAATTAGAAGTGAATGAAAACAGTAAATAGAAGACAAATTTCAAGTGAAACATCAAATAAAAATCATGGTTAACTTCTCTTCGACCTAAATGCAAGAATCTCAAATATAATTTCTTGATTAATGAAAAAAACATAAAACTAATTGATTTGCATATTCAAATGAAACAATTCTTAATCAACAACTAAAAAATATAGAAATTCAAGAAAAGAAAACTCGAACAAGTCAATGTTTGATGATTCTAACATCAGGAAATCGATTTGCTTCGTTGAAATGCTATGTAATAATTATGTAAGAATAGAGATTGCAATTGACAAAAACAAAAGTATGGAAGAAATATAGAAGATGAAGAAACGAGAGAAGAAGAACTTGAACGGACCAACTGAAAAATTGTCTAAACCGAAAAATAGGAAAACTATAAAAATAGTAAAGATAAATGTTTCCTTGAATGTGTGTCTAATTGTCTTCAGGTGTTAGTAAAGAAAAATATGGGCCTAAACTGCTTCGAAATTGTCCCACACAAAAATTCTATATACACGACTACATTTTTCTAGTTGATCGTCTATGACTTATGGCAAACAGCTTTGAACTTTAAATGTTACTTTTTTAGGTGTTGAAACTGAAGCTCTGGAAATAACGAATCCAATGAAACATGAATAAACTAAAAAAATCTCTATAAAAAGATATGAACAAATAATAAACTAACGTTAGTGTAGAAAAATACATAAATACAGTATAAATACAATTTAAACTAAAACTCATATTTACCATGAAAAATACAAATTCTTACTAAAAACCATGAATCAGAAAGCTAAAAACACTTGAAACATACAATAAACCTGTAAAAGTGAGGACAAATTAGGGATATCAAATTCTTCCCAACTTATACTTTTTTACTCTAAGCAAAAAGAGAAAAGGAATTTTGCATAAACTTTTATTGGATTTTTAGAAAATTTTAAAATTGTAACACTGTTAAAACTGTATACTGTAAGCAGGAGGAAACTATTTCATCAATAAAAGTTTAAAGACTCAAACCAATCAAGAGGAAACTATTTCATCAATAAAAGTTTAAAGACTCAAACCAATCAAGTACATGTTTGAAGCATCAAAGTAGGGAAACATTCCAATTAAATTAATTTATGGATCAAAAGGCAGTAATCTCATCAGGGTATGTGTATTACTCATTGTCTCAAAGTGTTTTAGGTTCACAGTTTCACTCATAGCACATCATGAATACAAGCATTGCTATATTGAAAAGCTTCTAATTTCCACTAAAGACACATGCAACTAAAAATATAAAGAATTTTATGTGGCTTATAATGTGGTTAATGTGAAGGTAACATAAAAGAAACGATTCAAGGCCGAAAAAAAAAAACTAGGGATAATGTGGAAGAAGTTTAAAAGATAGGCAACAGGCTCACTAGTAGAAAAAACACATTTCAAGGCGAGATATCATTGCGGTTAAAAGTGAACTGCAATTAAAAACAACACGGTGATATTTTTGAAATTAAGTACAATTATATCAGCGCGGTTGACGCGAGAACCGCGATGGTAAGCCACAAATAATTTAATATTGAAAACTACAGGGAGATACCAATACAGTTCTGGAAACAACTGCGTTGGTATTTGCAAAACAATTTTTAAATTATTTTGCAGGAGGATACGAATGCGGTTCCCACTAACAACTGCGTTCGTATCCTCCTGCAAAATAGTTTAAAAATTGTTTTGCAGGAGGATAGAAACGCGGTTGTTGTTTGTATCCTACATACAAACACGGTTCCCACTAACAACCACGTTTGTATTCCCCTTTTTTAGGGCTCCCACTCTTCCCCCTCGCGTGCCATCTATTCCACTCCTCCCCTTTGCTTCTTCTTCTTCCTCCCTCGCAGTGCCTTTTCTTCTTCTTCTTCTTCCTCTCTCGCAGTGCCCTCTCCTTCTCCCTTGCCATTCACAGTGCCCTCTCCCCCTCCCTCGCAACAACCTCTCTCTCGTCTCTCTCTCTCTCTTTTAGCGGTTTTGCTTTTGTGGCCACCACCACCACCACTCAGACCCTCACCACCACATCTCTCTCTCTCTCTCTTTGACATTTTCTTCTTCTATCACCGCGACGCCCACCACCACTGAAGGCTATCTCTTTCTCTGCCTTTATTCAATTTTTTTCTGTTTGACTTGATTCTATATTTTCAAGTCTCTACCATTGTTGTGTAGACTCTTCTCCACCATAGTCGTGCACACGCTGCCATTGTCTTTACTTTTCAGGTTCGTCCACTCAATGTTTCTATTTAATTAATTTACTTTGTTGGTGCTTTATATTAGTTTGCACACTAGGATGATGTTAGAGAGACCTAGATTATAGCACTGTGATTGTATCGTGTTTATCATGACGAGTTGGTATTGAGTCTGGGGATGTTCGATCCCCAACATTTTATATTTTGCCTAATATTTATGTTTATCATGACGTGTTGGTATTGAGTCCGGGGATGTTCGATCCTCGACATTTTATGTTTTGTCTAATATTTATGTTTATCATGACGTGTTGGTACTGAGTCCGGGGATGTTCGATCCCCGACATTTTATGTTTTCTATTATGTGTGGGTATGAGTCCAGGGATGTTCGATCTTTGGCAATTTTAGGTTTCATTTGTGTTTTGTTTAATATGTATGATGTCTTTTTTGAATGTAGTCATGGATCGAAGTTGGATAACTGCAAGTCGAATTAGTGATGAGTATGAGAACGGTATTGAAGAGTTTATACAATTTGCTAAGAGGAATGGAGTAGGAGTAAATAACAAATATTATTGTCCTTGTGTGGATTGTGTAAATGTATAAGACAAGATATTGAGTTGACACGAGAGCATGTTCTGTGTGATGGTTTCTTAAAGAGCTATACAAGACCGTTTTGACAACTAAATATGTATATGGAAAACGCAAGGGACAGTCGCCTTGTGAAAAATATGGAATTGATGAAGACACTTGGAGACAATTTGTCAAAATTAGAGAGGATCCCTCTTGGCAGGTTTGATATTTTTTTATCCAGACCCAGTTAATTAAATAATACCAATGTGACAAAGGTGAATTTTGTATTTTGTAGGAGAAGAGAAAGAAAGCGCAAGACATTGCGAATAAGAATGTCACCCCCACCGATTGTCTAGGGGGGGTTATGATTTATTACAAAGGAAGATAATGGAAGAAAAGACGAAATCATTACATGATTCATCAACTTTAGAAGATGTTCTTTCTCCTCCATCCCCTCCTAGTCGACATGAGAAATGGAAGTTGGCTAGGACTAAACCAGGAGGGCAGATGACATCTGCAAAGTCTGAAGAGATTGCCCATCAGATTGTGAGTTAATGTGATTAAATTGAGTATTATGTAATGTTTCATTTTTAGTATTTAATTGATGATTTTTATTCTATTATTTTTTGTAGGATGACTTGGTGCTACAGAGCTCACAGGGAAGTTTTGCGAGTCAAGGAAGACAAGATATACTGACGGAAGCTATTGGCATCCCAGAACACCCTGGTCGTGTCCACACTGCTGGGTTTGGTGTAGGGGTAAGACAATTTTTTGGATCAGCTTCCCGGTCTTCCTTATCTGAGACACCAGCCAACTAGCTAAGATTAGAGAAGATTTAAGACAAGAAATGAGAGAAGAAATTAGACGAGAAATGGAGCAGGTTATTTCATCCATGGGCATGACACAGCAGCACAATCCTATGCAGCAAGATGAAACACTACCTATGCAGCAAGAGGAAGCACGCGGTAGAGTTAGCACAAAGGGTAGTTGTGCTGATGACGACGAGGACGGGGACGAGGGGGAGCTACAAACACATATTTCATATCTTTGTAAGTTATTTGCTGGAGATCCTCCTCATGTGGTAGCAATTGGGAGAGTGTATGCTACAGGTTCGACGATCCACACATTGTCACTTAGAGAAGATTTAAGTAGAGTGGTCGTCGAAAAAGTTAAAGTTGCCGATGCCGAGGTGCCAGAGCCCACATCAGAGGTTAGATTTGTGGGGCAGACACTCGGTACATTTATTGCTTGGCCTACACATCTCCTAAAGGTCATTTCTAAAAAACATAAGGTATGATTGTCATCATTTCTTTTCATGTTATTTAAATTAACACTTAATTTTGTTTAAATTAATACATTTAGTTTTGTTATTTTTTATTATAGGACACTGGGAGTAAACAGAAATCACCAAGTCTTGACCCGCAGCCTTACCAACAACAACAAACATCTGTGAATCCAATTCAGGAGTTGTTTAGGCTTTCCCACATCATGTATGATTCACCTTGTCCAATTTCGTGGGATGATAGAGTATTTGGTGTCAACAATGGTGGTATGCCACTCTACATATACATGAATGATATAATGGAAATCGCCATGGGATCCCAAATGTTAAACATTACAATTATTCAGTTATGGATAATGTAAGTATATTTTAGAGTTACACATTTTTACATTTCTTAATATGCTTTTACTGATATTCAATATATTAACAATGCAGGTACATAAACAATTTAGCTTATAACTCAGGGAATTCTGATATCTATGGATTTCTTGAGCCACAAAGCATACAAATGTCTGGAAATAAAAGGTTGGAATGCCAAAATTATATACTGAAATGGATTGGAGAATCCAGAAAGAGCATTTATTTTGCCCCAATTATTCAATTGTAAGTTACTAACTTTTATATTTTTTATTTCAAGTAATTTAGAGAACATCAAAAATGGATTCATTATTTTAGGAGCCATTGGCAACTAATGGTTGTTTGTCCTTTGGATAAAATTGTGATCTGGTTCTGTTCACTGCGTAAGAAGCCAAGTAATGACATCAAACAAGTGGTACAAGGGTATGATTTAATTTACCTTATAAAATATTGATCTTGTTTGTATAATATGCAAGTTATTACTAATCATCTCTGATTTTAGTGCAATTAATTTTATTAATGTACATGGCGATAGATCTATATCCTCATCCCATACCCTACGTTGGGTGCAACCTAAGGTATTTTTATTCTTAATTGAACCTATTAAATTCGTTGTAGATTTGTTTAATGAATTAACTTTGATGAAATTGTAGTGTAACAAACAAAAAGGAAGTTGAGAATGTGGCTACCACGTCATGCATTGGATGAAGACCATAGTCCAAGCCCATATCACCGACTCTTGGGAACATGTATGAAAGTGTTCAAATTAGATAAAATTATGATGAGCATATGATGATAACTACTAACACAATTATTCTATTTTAGATGTTCATAGATCCAGACCCAAGTGAACACAAGTACATAGAAGATATTCGGACAGAATGGGCAACTTACTTCTTTGAGAGGAGAAATGAAATCTTATAGTAAACTTGTAGTAAGTTATAGTATATTGTAATAACTTTCTAGTATAATGTATAGTAATATTTGTCTAAGTTGTAGTATATTGTAACAACTTTCTACTGTATGCATATGCAAACTTATATAATGTTTGTGTCATTACTTAGAATTCTTGTGTTTGTTGAAACTTGAATTTTGAATTGAGTATGTGTTGTATTGCAGATATTAGATTTTGAATTTTGAATTGAGTATGTGTTGAATTGGAGATATTGGATTTTGGATTTTTGTTTTGGTAGCAGCAAATGAATTTTGGCAACAATTGAATTTTGGTATTGGGCAGCAGCGAATAGGTGTTGCCATTTTTAAAAACAAACTAGCACATACCAGCGCAGTTTCCTCTACAACCACGCTGGTATGTGTCAGTTTTTGTTATTTTTGCACAGTCTGAGCCATTTTTCAATGTTGTTTCTGAAGAACCGCGGTGGTATGTTATACTTTCCATCGCGGTTGTACAACCGCATTTGTATCTTCAGTACTTTTTATCGCGGTTGGATAACCGCGCTTGTAAGCCTTATACAACCGCGATTAAATGTCTTTTTTCTACTAGTGGCTACTTAATTAATATCAAAACTTGAATTCTCCCTTTATTTCTATTTTCTGTTTTCCTTCCTTTTCTTTTGTTTCCTTTCTAGACCACATATTTTATTGTTTTGATTCTTTTCTCTTATTTTTCTCTTTTTCAAACTACTTTCAAACCAACTTTATAATGTATCACAATTTCATAATCATTCCACTTATCACAAAGTTCAAGGTAATATAACACCCCCACACTTAAACTTTTTAATTAATTTCCAATATAATTCCAAAGCTCCTTAAAACTCAGAGGATATCAATCATGGTTTTTCAATTTCAAGGCTTGTAACGAGATAATACCAATAAAGAAAAGACTAATAAGGCTTAAAGTAACGTACAAATCAAAATGATATAAAGTAAGTCAATTTGGCTAAGTAGATGAAAATAAAAAACGATTTAACACTTAATTTTTTATGAAAAGCTAACTAGACTTCAATGATTCACGGAGGACCATTTAAGAGACCACTAGTTAGGCCTATCACAAGGAGTAAGGCCAAAAGAATGGAGGAGGAAGAAGGCATTCTAAAGTCTCTTCTTTTGTGGAGAGTAGATTATTAGAGACTTCCTTCTTCTTAGCTTTGTAAAATTGTGTAGAGTATTGTAGGAATTTATTCCAGGCCTTGTATTTTGGGCCAAGTAGTGTACGATTTATTTTTAGACCTTGTAATTGGGCCAAGTTTTAAACAATCAAAATCTAATCCTAGGAGAGAGACAAGGCGCCACCTAAGCTAAGGACCCTAGCTTAGGTGCCAAGTTAGGTCAAAAACCCTAACTTGCCATGTAAGCTAGGGTTAGGCACCTCGCCTATATACATGACACTCTCTAAATGGAGAGGATCCTTTATACTCGCAGCATGTCATTTTTCAAGCTTCTATTTAAGAGTTTTTGATAAACTTGTCATGCAAGTTAGGGTTAGGATTAGCTTAGAGTTAGGAAAACACCAACTCTATAAATAGGTATGTTATACAATTCATTTTATTAATGAGTAAGGTTGTGCTACCAAAATTCTTGGAGCTTCTACTTGTTATTGAACTCTCTGTGGAGTAGTATCCTCCAAGACCACTTCTAGACTTCCTTCTAGTGTGTTGGCTTAACCTCACTTAGATTTCTCACTAAATCCCATCTCAAAAAGCCATGAAAATGCATTTCTCCATGAACCTCCCTACATCCATTCCATACAAGTTGAAACAAATCAAAATTCAAAGAACAACATTGGTGTAAGTGTAGCATGCAAGGATTGTATCACTATGGCTTTAAGAACACTAAAAGTGTAGAAAAATAATTGTCTTTATAAATGTTTAAACAAATTTGGAATCATTAGTATTAGTGACTTTAGCTTCCACCCATCTACATACATAGTTAATAACAACATATAAGAAAAACTAGCAAAATTTGAGGAAGATCCCATAAAATCAATACCCCAAACATAAAAAATCTCATAGAAAATTATAGGTTATTGTGGCATCTCATTCCCTTTAGTGATTATAGCATCTGGTCTTTAGATTCTCACATCCAATTACAAACATGTATGCCTATTTAAAGAGTTGGCCAATAGAATCTGTTGTCCAATACCCTCCTTGTTGTTCTTTGAAGTCCAGAATGTCCTACAATAAAGGTGTCATGGCAACAATGCAAAATAACCTGAAATCATGATTAGGTACACACCTCCAAATAACTTGGTCATTACAAAATTTTCACAAATATGGATCATCCTAAACAAAGTATGTAACATCAAATTTTTAATTTATCTATTTGAAGTTTAGATGCACTAGGAGGCTAAACACTAGAGACTAAATAATTTACAAGTTTCGCATACCAAGGAGTAGCATTCATAGATTTCAAAGAATATAAATAATCATTAGGAAAATTATCACAAATTGGTAAAGGATTTACTATCTCTTCAATTTTTCTCAGGTGATCAACAACTTGGTTCAACAAACCACTTCTATCTTTAATTTTCTAGTCAAATTTTTGTAACAACAACAACCATTTAATTAATCTTGCTTTAGCATAAGGTTTTCTTTGTGAAAGAACAACTCCAAGTGCATCATTTGAAGCATCACACATAAACTCAAAAGGTATCTTCTAATTAGGTGGCTGCACAATGGGTGTTTTAGTAAGTCTACTTTTTAGTTCCTTAAATGCCTTCTAACATAGGATCATTAAAAATAAAAAGGCATCCTTCAACAAAAGGCATTTGTTGGACAATGACAAGGTTATTTCGCCAAAATATTCAATGAACCTTCTATAAAAACATATATGTCCAATGAATGAACGAACATCCCTCAGAGAAGAGGAGTAAGCCAAAGACATAATAACATCAATTTTAAATATATCAACCTGTACACCTCTGTCACATATGAGATGCCCTAAAACTTTACCCTTTTTAACCATAAAATGACATTTTTTTTATAATTAAGCACAAGGTTAGTTTCAATACTTCTTTTCCAAATTTTATTAAGTTATGTAAACACACAACAAACAAAGAACCATAAATACTAAAGCCATCCATGAATACCTCGATACAACTCTCAATTAAATCTGAAAATATATTCAATATACACCTCTGAAAAGTAACAGGTGCATTATACAAGCCAAAAGACATCCTTGTATAGGCAAAGGTGCCAAAAGGATAGGTAAGGGTAATATTGTGTTGATCCTCAAGTGCTATGTGAATCCGCATGCAACCCGAAAATTCATCAAGGAAGGAATAATGTAATTTACCAACTAACCTCTCAATGACTTGATCAATGAATAGGAAAGGAAAATGATCTTTTCTGGAGTGTCCTGATTTAGTTTCCTATAGTCTATACAAACTCTCCACTTGTTGGCTACCTTTGTTGGAACAAATTCATTATTCTTACTCTGCAAAACAATCACATTAGACTTCTTTCGAACTACTTGTGTATGTGAAACTCATGTGTTGTTTGAATTTAGATAGATAATTTTAACCATGAGTAGCTTGGTCACCTCTATTTTTGATATATATAGAATTGTAGGATTAAGCCTCATTTATGGCTGGTTAATTGGTTTGACTCATCCTCTAAAAGAATTTTATGCACGCATCTAACTGGACTAATTTCAGGGATATCAGCTAGTGTCCAACCAATAACTTTGTTGTGCACCTTCAAAACTTGTAGCAATTCCTCATCATGATGATTCAAAAGGTTGTTTGAAATTATTACCAATAACCTTTGTTCATCATCCAAATAAACATATTTCAAGTGTGTTGATTCTTTAGATGTTTGATAGGGTAAATTTATATGATATTATTAATATATTTTTTAAGTCAAAAATCAACTCTTTCTACATTTAAAATTTTTTTAATTCTCAATTTTAAGAAGTTTTTATCAATAAGTGATTATGACAGTCAAAATAAGGACTTGATACTAATTTAATTTATTTTTGGTGAAATTGATCAAGAAAATATTAAATGAGAAGAACCGGGATTAAAGCCATAAAGAAGTGAGAAAAAGAAGCAAATTAAGCCAAACCCGATTCAATCATGTGAGCCTTATTAGGAGAAAATCGAGAAGCAAGGAAGCAATGTGGCACTCGGCACAAAAGCATGGGCTCGACACAGGTTGGGCACAGTACCGGAATAGTAACAGAATCCAGTTCTGAGTCGGGCACGAGCGTTGAATTTCGTGTTATATTTAATAAGCTTTTGGGTTTAGGGTTGAGCATATTTGGGTAGAAAAGAGAACGAAATTGACTCTTGAAGGCATCTGTAGGCTTTGTTTGAAGTAATCTTCTTATTTCATCTTCTTGTAATATTTGGTTTCCTCATGTGTATAAGGAGCTAAATCTCTCATTTTTGGAGTTAGGTTAAATCCTTTCTAAACTCTCATGTAATCATATTTGGGCTCATATTATGTCTTGTCATAAATGCTTTTTCTTTCAATCTTCTAGTTTATTTATGTGTTCGTGCTTGTTGTACAGATCCATAACTCGATTATTGATTCTTAAGAGTATTGAAAAAGATGTTTTGGATCTAGAACTGAATTAATTTACCGGATGAAAGATCGTGTCTAGGAATAGAGAGTGATTCATTTGTGGTCATTAAGATTCTTGTGTTATGCTAGATTCATCTATATAATTAATCAAGGAATTGACAATTAATAGATAATCCCCAGGCTTATCCATTGAGGAATTAGGTTTAAGTAATTTCGTGGATTGACATTGATTATTGTTAGAAAAGAAGATATATTTTGAAATGCTTGAGAGCGAAGATTGGTCAGATCTAACCCTGACTACTTCATCATATTATTTTTAAATGTTTTTCTGCCTTTGATTTTGATAAAAATATAAAAATATCATTTTACTATTTTGCATGTATTATCAAACTTTGAATTTGTCATGAATAGGAAATTATCATAATTGTTTTATATTACACAAATCCTTTAGAAAGAGCAATCATTTTATTACTTGCTACATTACAACTGGTGCACTTGTTATCATTGCAAATTTTATTAACAATGATAGTCTAAAATCTCTTTAGATGATCTGATCGTAAAGTTTTGATTATAACAATACTTTAAATACGTGTTTAAAATTTGATGATCTAAGTGTGTTGTGCCATCAACAATATAGCAACATAAATATGGTTCATGCATAGATAACTTTTTCTTACTATTTACTATTAAATTGCTAATCTAATTTAAATTGAAATTAAATTAAAAAACAATTTTAATTAAATATAGAATATATAAAAATGGTCTTGTAAGGAAATGTTCAAAAGCTGAAGTAATGTGTAAGTACCTAATTTAGTTAATTAGATACATTAGAAAGCAATTTAAAAGGAAGATCAAAATAATTTAAACTTTATGCAGATTTTGAACGTGATCTCAATGCCAATACTAAAGTGCAATTCACTTTTATATTTAACAACATAATAATTTGAATTCAATTTTTTTTATCAACAACAAAAAAATATATAAATTGAACATAATAATTTGAATTCAATTTTTTTTTGTCAATAACAAAAAAATATATAAATTGAAACATAACTAAGAGTGTTTCAACCCTATTACAAAATTTCAAATAAAATACATAAACAAACATACAATAAGAGTCCTAAGACTATTATTATTGTAGAAGATCAAATATCCTATTAATAATGTCACTAATCATGATATCACAACTAGAGGAGCAATAACAAACTAATTAGAATTTTGCTAAACAATGTAACAAATTTAACACAACACCAAAAATCCACCATCTCTTCTCATCCGGTACAAATGTCCAATTTTACATTCATATGAGCAACACCTGCAAGAAAATTCCGATGTAGATTGGTTGGACAATAAGATAGGTTCCTCCGTTTCATTACAAGTTCTATATAAACCAATATCTGTGCAATTGGAACATATCTCTAAAAAACTTGTCAGGAAGGATTAGTAGCATATAAAGAACAAAAAATAATACTAACCTTCCAGCAAAATCCAATAAATGTCCATAGATATGAATATGTCCGTGACATGTATTAATGAGATGCAGTACAAATTCTATGCTTTTATGGATTGTATACACATGGTAGGACATAAGCACCAGTCTGTATGTCCTATGTGTTCAAATGATTCACACTATTGTTATCTACATACACCTCCACCACTTATTTTCTTTCCTATTAGAACCCGACAGTCTAAATTGTTGAAAATGTTTTTTTAATTTATTTTAGGATACACTTACTAGACCAATTCATTAATCATACGACTTCCACACTGTAAAAAAAAAATTACACTAAAAAAATTAAAAACGAATTGGTTAGAGAAAATAATCTAAACATACTGCAGATGTTCGAGTGCACCTGTTAACGTTTAAGTCTGTTAATTCTTTGCTGAATAAGCGAAATCAGTTTTTAATACTGCGATACTGTGCATTGCATTAATGAGTAATTGGAAAATTAAATGGGATTGAATGTTGCCGCTAATACATTCACGTTAATATAGTTTACTTTAGGAAATAGCTGATAAGTTTTGCTGAGAACTAGAATTTATTATGTTAATTCTTCATTCACGATCTTTTATACAGTGAATTAGAATGAAAATTTAATTGAATTTGATTGCTTGCATATTGAATAATGAAACGTTGAAATATACATATCAATCAATCACATTCTTGATATATATACATATGCAGCATTAATCACGTCACCTAGAAACGTTTTAAATGGGGTATTAATCTATTAATTATTTAATTGGATTGCTATGCAGAATATGGTTCATTTGCTATTTAAAAAATAAATGATTGTGAATTAAATGCTTACTCGGGAAACCTAATAAAATGCTATGATTGGTTATATCATCTTTCGAAATTGGCAGTAAGCGAACGGAATTCTCAGGTGTTATATGAATTTGTAATCAAGTGCATGATCAACATTTTACTGTAGCTGATTTGCTTTTATCATGTGTGGCAGTGCTGATAAAAGAATTGACAGCGTTGCTGGTTTTATTAAATCTGAATCAAATTTATCTATTCTGAAATTAATGGAGATCAACATCAGAATTTGCTCTTGCATCAACGTTCATATTGTACTTGATAAAAATCCTAACGTGCTGATGTATAGGATAACTCCAAGTATAATTGATTGAATATGTTCGGGAACTGTTTTATATTATTTCTTAATGCAGAATTAATTAGTTGATTTCGAAACCACTTATGAACAGCAGGATTTGTGAATCTGACTGTGCAATTAAAATTTAAATTTGCACTTATGAATCTGCAAGCTACCCAACGTGCTATTCTTTTATGGGAACCAATTCATGATTCTAATATCATTAATTTCAAAATAATCTAAATATATTTGTGATAAAATGAAGCATAGAAAAAAGAAATTCGAAATGAAAAATGTCATAAGAAAAAGTATATACTTTTGGTCTGAGTTCCAATGCATTAGCATTAGACGGTAAAGACTTATATTAGGTACATCAAAAATCGTCATCTCAATGTCTCTAACTGCTAATTATTTATAAATATTATCTGTTAATATATACAAGATTTATGCATTTTTTTTCTAATTTGTTGGTTGAATATAAATAATGTTTTTTTATGAATATTTTAAGGACACAAACATATTAGCAGTGTTAACATCATATGTCTTACTTTTTTTCTTTATGAATGGCTTTCTATAGGCTTTGGAAGTAGGTATTTGTTGTAAATCCATTTCTAGATATTTAGAAACTTCAACTTTAATGTTTTTTTAATGGAAACCCTTTTGGAATAAGCACAAAACTCCAATTAAACTTTAAATTTTTCCTCAAATTTCTAGAGATAAACTCAAGAAGAGTGTTTACTTCCCAAGAAGGTTCCTTAGTGGTTAATCTAGGAAAAGATTACTCCCAAATTAATTGAATGACGATAAAAGAACAAGAAGACAAGTAAAATGCATAATCAAATTCAAGTGCAATTTTAAAGTGAGTACAAGAGTTGGGGCAGACTTTTTGGAGTTCTAACACTAATTACTCTAAGATATATGAGACTAAAATGTTAAAAGTGCAATTGCACTTGTAATTTTCTACACATACACATGTCCCAAGTTTCATATTGGTCAAATTTTGCATTTTTTAAGTCTTTATAAGCTCCATAGCTCCCTTGATGTGTGCATAGTCATGTAGGCTATGATTGACTCCATTTTGGTCCAAAATTTAGCCCAACTAAGCTTCTATTTTTTTATACAAAGATTCTACTCAAAGACTTTATAAAAGATAAGGATAACTCTAATAATGTACCCTCCATTAAAGAGTAGTCTTTTTGCAACCCCTCTTCCTCCTTCATTCTTCTATTCATGGCCTTGTGAGTGGTCCCATATGTCATCTTCCAAGTGGTCCTCCATCAAACCCTTCCTCTTAAAAAGGATTTGTCCACAAATCCAATTCCAACACTTCTTTATTATTTTTATCAATCCTGTAAAAGGAGTAAGATCATAAAAGTTAAAAACAGGACTGCCTCCATGATTAGTTAGATATGCATTATCATTGATTTTATGAAGGACTTGGAATGGACCATCTCCTTTAGGAATAAGTTTGGACTTCCTTTGAGAGGGAAATTTGTCTTTTCTCAAGTGTAGCCATACCCAGTCCCTTTCCTCAAAAGTGATTTTCTTCCTCCCTTTGTTGTTGTATTCAACATATTTTTTGGTTTGTTTTCCAATTTGCTCTTTAATCTTCTCGTGAAACTTTTTGACAAATTCTGCTTTAGATGCTTCTTCTTTATGAAATAAAGAAGTTATATCGGGGAGAGGTAACAAGTCAAGAGGTGTAAGAGCATTAAAGTCATATACAATCTCAAAAGGAGAAAGATTAGTTGTCTTGTGGACTACTCGATGATAAGCAAATTTTGTGTGAGGAGGATATTTATCTTAAGATTTTTTGTTGCCTTTCAAAATGACTCTTAACAAGGTAAAGGATGACATGTGGTAGAGAAGTAGTTTAATTCCTAGCTTTTCCTAAAGAGTTTTTCAAAAATGGCTAAGGAACTTAACATCCCTATCAAACATTATAGTTCGGGGTAAACCATGCAATTTGACAAAGATAAAAATAGGAACATAACGTCCCTATCAAACATTACAGTTCAGACTTTGTAGCAGGATATAAAGTAAGTCATCTTGCTAAAGCGATCCACTACCACAAAGATAAAATCGTAGCCCCTTTGGGTTCTAGGGAGACTTAGGACAAAGTCCATGCTAATATCTTCCCAAGGGGCCCTAGCTATTAGGAGGGGTGTATAGAGTTCATGAGGCATTACTTTGGACTCAACTTATAAACAAGCTATGCATTTTGAACAGTGCCTTTGGACATCTACTATCATATGGGCAGTAAAATTTTCTTTCAAAAAATTTAAGGTTTTATGAATCCCAAAGTGGCCCATGAGACCTCCCTCGTGAATCTCTTTCACAAGAAGCTTTTTAATGGATCCTTAGGGTATACAAAGTTTTTCTTTTCAAAGAAGATACCCCTCATAAAGATAAAACCCATCAAAAAGCTTCTTGAGACATGATGTGGATGCAAAATGATCGTCATGCTCATACAATCCTTTTAAACCCTAAGATTTGAGAACCCAAGGAGACCAGTAATGTGTGTCGTCTGGACAAAGCATTAAGAGCCACATCACTCTTCCCCTTTTTATGTTTAATGACATATTGAAATTGTTCTAAATATTCTACCCACTTTGCATGTCTCTTGTCCAATTTTTCCTACCCCCTTATGTACTTTGGTGACTCATGATCAATATGAATGATAAATTCATTGGTCACTAAGTAATGTTCCTAGGTTTTGAGGGCACGAATCAAAGCATAAAACTCTTTGTCATATGTGGGAAAATTCAAGGTGGCTCCTCTAAGTTTTTCACTGAAGTAGGCAATAGGATGTTAGCCTTGGATTAATACAACACCTACCTCAACCCCAAAGGCATCACATTCTAGTTTAAAAGTTTTTGAGAAGTGTGGAAGCCCTAAAATGGATGCATGGGTCAATTTGTTTTTTAAGGGTTTGAAAGAATTTTCTTGCTTGTCATGCTATAAAAAAGCTACATCCTTCTTAACAAGTTTGTTAAGATGATCAACTATAGTAGAGAAGTTATGAACAAATCTTCTATAAAAACTAGCTAATCCATGAAAAATCCTAACTTCTCCTACCATTTTTAGGGTGGGCCATTCTTAGATGGCCTTTATTTTCTCAGGTTTAACTTTTACACCATCTTTCATAACATTGAATCCTAGAAAAATGACGTGTTCTTTTACAAAATGTGCATTTTTCAAGGTTGGCAAAGAGATGATATTCCATAAGGATTATCAAGACTTGTCTGAGATGGCCAATATGCTCATCCAGACTTTGATTGTACACCAAAATGTCTTCAAAATAGACAACTACAAAACGTCTTATAAATCCCTAAGTACATGGGTCATTAATCTCATGAAAGTTCTTGAGGCATTGGTCAAACAAAAAGGCATGATTAACCATTCATACAGACCAAACTTGGTCTTAAAAGCTGTTTTCCATCCGTCTCCTTCTCTTATTCTAATTTGATGAGAACCACTTTGAAGATCAATCTTGGAAAACATATTTGCCCCATGCAATTCATCCAACATGTCATCTAACCTAGGGATTGGGTGCCTATACTTCACAGTTATATTGTTGATTGCCCAACAATCAATGTACATTCTCTAAGACCGTCTTTCTTAGGAACCAACAACATGAGAACTGCACAAGGACTAAGACTCTTCTGAACCCAGCCCTTTCTTAGCAGGTCATCAACTTGTCTCTATTTCTTTGGTTTTGTCAACACCTGATTTGGTCCGGATGAAAATGAAAAATTTATTTTATTTATTTTCATTTTATTAAAAATAATTAAAAAGTAATTAAGATTAAAATTAAAAATATGAATAAAATTGAAAAAATTAATTAATTGGTAATAAGAATTTTAGAAAAAAAATCAAAATAGGAAATAAAAATAAGTGAAATAAAAGAAATATAAATAATAAAAATATATAGAAAAAATATATATAATAACAAAATAATAAAAAAATATATATAGTGATATATAAGAGAAAGAGAGACGGTGCATGAGAAAAAGAAAAAAAATGAGGGGAGAAGAGAAGAGAAAAAGAGAAATTTATGTAGCCACGTGTCAGCACATGAATGGAGAGGATTTGTACAATCATTGCATGCAGAGGTGGTTACACGCTCCTCTTCTAATTCGCTGCAACGATTCCACTAATACACGGAGCATTGAAATGAAACGTTGAATGGGTCTAGGTTCTTTGGGCTGCCTATATAAGACCCACTCCTTCGCAGAGAAAAGGGAGAAGTGAGAGGAGACACAAAGTTGAGAGGGAAGTTAGTTGAGAGAAGCTTGAAATGCTGCCTTGCTGCTTGTGAAACGTTGAAGAAGAATAACGTTGGATGTTGATAACACTGCTTGCTGCTCGCTGTTGAAGAAGAGTGATCTAATTGAAGAACGCATCTTAGGAGAGTGATCGGCTCTTCAACAAGTAAGCATCCAAGCATCATCTGTCCTGTTTAAACATATACATCATTAAAAATTCATATAGCACTGTTCATCATCTTCTCCATTGAACTGTACTGATCACTGTGAATTAGATTTTCTTCTCTGATGTTCACTGTTTTGAATCTGCGAGAGTGTTAAATTATTTAAATTATTGTGATGCACTGAAATTGTTTGAATGTTATCTCCAATGAGCCAATTCCTATATTGAATCCATAAAAAAAAAAAAAACTCACTGAAGAGCTTATTGGAAGTATAATTGAATATCTACAATAAATGTGTTGTCTGCATGTTGTTAATGTAGAAATTTAGTTTTGGTTAAATAAATTGTTATGTATCCATATGCTATATCTATTCTTTAAAACTTGCTGGAAAATGTGGCTAAGGATTTGCAGTCAGGTATGTTTTTCTCTACTACATTCTGTTTTTATTTGTTTTGTTTTTATTTGTTTTGATTTTGCTTTTGATATTCTTGTTGTTTGTGTTTATTACATCGATATGTTGATGTATACAGGTTTAGTTTTTTTATTAAATAAATATTGCGTGCACTGTTGTTTTAAGTATTGGATTGGAGTACGTTATTAAGTTATTAGCTTGGGCTTAGTTGTTTTTTTTTATGCTTTTCTTAATAGGTGTAGTAGTGCAGTTTTTTTTTTAATTGTTTGATAAAAAAAATGACGATTAAAATAAAAAAAGGAAAAGAGAATTGAATTGGAAGTGAAATTAAGGAGGTGAATGAACGTAAAGTAAGTTTAATTCATTAACTTTAGTTTATACCTATATAATTAATAAAAAATATGAATGATTAGCAAATAGAGAGAGGAGTTAATAAATAGGCAGTTGTACTGTTTTGTGAAAGCTAAAATAGAAATAAAATGTTTAAAAAAAATAAACAAAAGGTTGACGTTAATGTGTGAACTTAGAAAAGTAAAAGAAATGGAATTGGAGAGAGAAGGAGTGGCAACGTGGAGTTGAAAGGATAAAAAATTTGAATTTCAAAGATAAATTGAAAGTGCAATGCAGAGTTGAAAGAATAAAAAGAATTGAATTAGAGAGAAGAATTGGAATTATAGTGATAATGTAGATTGTTTTAAATTGGGATTTGAATTGGAGAGAGAAATCAAGATTTGAATAAATTTGGTATTAAATTGAGAAAGAGGGAATGGATTGGGAGCAACATAGCCATGGTGTTAGGTTTACCCATTTGTTTAGATTCCAGCACCTAAATAAGGATTGAATTGAAATAAAAATTGAGGAAAGAGAAAACATGGTTGTTTCCTATTAAATATATTCTTAGTGTGAGATTGAGCCCATTTAGAAAAAAAAAAGTTTAGATTAACTTATAGTTTTTTTTATTTTATTTTATTTTATACTTTTATTTTAGCTTCATAAATCATAAATCATCTCACCATTATATTTATTTTAAATAAAAGTAACATCTTAAAAAAAATTCAACTAAATATCTAAATGGCCATACGCGTCATGCAGATTTTAGTTTGAATAAATTTTTAATTAAAATTCCAAATGACCGTTCGCATCATGCGGGATTCTTTTTTTAAATAACAATTCTTGATTTGAATTTCTAAAAGTCGTTCACGTCATGGGATTTAATTCGATAAGTTTTAATTTGTTTGGATTATCAAAAGGCCGAATGCGTCTACGATATCCATATTAAAATGAATTTCTAAAAATATAAAAAATACAAAATTTCAAAACAAAAAAAAAATATTAAATTCTCAAAATAACTCATCTATCCTTTAAAACTACGTATTCCCTGATTCTTCACTCATTGAGGATGTTGATACGTAGGAGCAAGGTCAATCCTTGTCGGGTCCTTTAATTAAAAAAATATATATTATTTTGTTTTTAATTGCATTTTAATTATATTTTTGGGAAAAATAAACATTTTATAAACCACATTTGATTTTGCTAATTTGATTAAAGGTACTGTCTTAGGACAGGCACTGTGGGGTGCTAATATCTTCCCCACGCGTAATTGACTCTCGAGCTCGTCTCTAGTTCGCAGACTTTTTCATATTCTTTTCTTGGTTTTCCATAGTTTTCCATAATAAATTATGGTGGCAACTCCATCTCTTTCTTTTCATTAGTTTTTATTTCTTTTCTTCGAATCGCCATACCCATCGTGATTTTGGGTCGCGACAGGTTTCTTTGGGGTTCGTCCTGTATGTAGGTCTATTGGGTAGGCTGGCTTTAGGGATTAAGTCAATTTGGTGTTCAATTCTCCTTAAAGGTGGTAGCCCATGTGGCATCTCTTTAGGAAATAGATCATTAAATTCTTTTGAAAGGTTTTTCACCCCATTAGGTAGAGAGTCAAGTTCATGAATTTTGGCAATGAATGTCTCCTTGCAGTGGAGAAGGAAGAGAGGTTGTTCTAGCATAAGAGTTTTTTTTTTTTTTTTCAAAGGTTTTTGTGGAAAATCTTCATTGGAGGAGACATGAGGTTCCAATCTCACTCCTTCTCTTTCACATCTTTATTTGGAAGACAAAATTTTTTATTTATTGTTTTTTCTCTCTCCTTTCTTCTTCTAACTTTTTTTTTTTTTTAATTATTTGGTCCTTTCTCACTTGTTGGGGTGTGAGAGGACAAAGTACATTTTTTTCCTTTATGAGTAGAACTTATTTTATTGGTAAGGCCATCGTGAATGGTATGTTTATCAAACTGCCATTGCCTTCCAAGTAACATATGTCCAACTTCCATAGGCGCAACGTCACAAAAAACTTTTTCTTTATAATTGCCTATCCAAATTGGAATACTTAGTTGGTCTTTAACCATTATCCCACCATCATCTTTGATATATTGAAGTTTGTAAGGTTTGGGATGGAGTATAGTGATAAGAGCTAACTTGTCTACCAACCTAGAGCTACAAGAGTTACAACAAGAACCACTATCCACAATCACGGAACAAAGATTTTCATAAACCTTATAGCGAGTGTGGAATAGATTTTCCCGTTGACATTGTTCATGATCAATATGATGGATTTCAAGAAGTCTCCTCATCGTCAACAAGTTTCCTTCACAAGGTGGAGTTTCCTCCTCATATTCTAAAACTTCTTCTTCACTTGGTGAAGATGGAGTTTCATCTTGACTTTCTTTGTTGAGACACTCAGAAGCATAGTGTCCTCTTCCAAGGCATGGAAAGCAATAGATGTGTCTTGTCCTGGTTTCCTTAAAGGAATCTTTTCCATCTTTTCCTTCTAGGGATCTTTTTCTTTTTCTTTATTTTTCTCTTTTTCCCTTTCTTTCTCTCGTGACACCTCATGTTTTGTTTTGGAGAGGTAAGCCTCCCTTTTAGAATATTTCTGAGAATAGGAGGATGTAGTAGGATAATCTCTCTCAATGTTATTCTTCCTCGTCATTCATTATTCTACCCTAAGTTATTATGGGAAAGAAGTTCAACCCTATCCTGGATGTCATAGTTGAGGCCACTCTGAAACCTAGCTATTGTTATCCTAGGCTCCTCTTTAATCCCTGCCTTTATCAAAAGTAATTCCATCTTTTGCCTATACTCCTCAACACTTATGTTTTTTTGTTGGAGTCTATTCATCAACTCCCAGCCATAATAGGAGGGCACATGGCGTTTCCTTCGAGCCCACCTAAGTTCATTGTAGTATCTTTTCTTTGGGCTATTATGGATCGTAAGGTCTCTAACAAATGAGGTCCACCAATACATGGCTGATCCCTGAAAGCTTAAGGTAGCCAAGGATACTCTCCTATCATGGTTTACTTGGTGACTCTCAAAAATCAGTTCCACCTTCATCTCCCAATCTAGATATTCTTGAACATCTTCTCTCCCACGAAAAGGGGGAAGGTCGATCTTAGGCTCTTTTGGAAAGGTGGGGTTCCTATTCCTATGTTGCCTAGGGTGAGGTTGATAGTAGTCCACATTATGATGACTACTTTGGGAGTGGGAGTCCTCATGATGATCCCTTCTTCTACTATACCCCTCACTATGTTTAGCTTTTCATTGATTTCATATTAAGTGAGAGAATATCCCTCGTATTTCCTTCAATTCTCTTTCTCTTTTTGTTTCATTTCCTCTTACTTTCTTCACCTCTTCTCTCTGTTTGAGATCCTCACTATTGTCCCTAACACTTCCTTACTTATTGGATGAATGCAAATTATCACTCATTTTGTTTTTCATAAATTTTATTTTGTGAAGTTTTCTAAGAAGAAAAAAAATGTTGAGAGATTTCTAAGTAGACTTCCAGGAGAGAGAGGTTGGTTACAAGTGGACACTCTTAAATACCAAGTCTTTTCTACCCAGAGTTTTCCTCTTATTACTTTCACCAAATCTCCTAGTATAAAACTTCAAATTTTTTTCAAAAAAATTCAGTCCAACCCCTCTCATCAAGTGTTTGACTTTCTAAATTGCCTGTCCAACCCCTCTTCTCAAGTGTTTGACTCTCCAAATTGCCTTCAAGAGGTCATCTTCTACTATGTCACCCACCAACACCTAAGATGCTACCTTGGAAATGTTGAGTTTCATGCTAGACCTCAAAAGGACAAGTTTCACACTTAAAGATTTAAAAGGCAATAAAAAAAATCTAAAAGTGCTCAATTCGGAAAGGTAAACATCAAGTGATGAATTTAATGATAAACTCAAGGGAGATAGAGAAATTGACAAGCAACAAAATAAGAAACAAAAAGGAGATAACACTTCAAAAGGAACCTAAGAATGGTTCTAGATTTTAGAAAACAAAAATGAATCTCAAATTGAATCAAAATGATGAAATATTTTGCAACACTTCTCTCTTTTTTTTTTCAGGTTTCAAAATTTTGTTCTCACTTGTTTTTTTTTTTTTTTTGTGACTCAATGATATTAAACAAACACTACACACAACACACAATTTTCTAGTCCAATTTTCATCATAAACCTACAAGGTCACATCCCACACCTTTACTAAAGATTTCTTTAAAAAAATTGTCAATGAACTAACAACAAAAAAATAACTCAATCAAGATGCAAGCACAAGATTTTTTTTTTCAAGTTCTAATGACATATAAAAGTATAACAATTTGGGACAAATTCTATAGAATTTATGACATGGTAAGACTAACCAATACTCTAAAAAAAACACGAAGGATTCAAAAATTAAAGTTAAGTAATTAAAGAAACAAACAAGAGAATAATCTAGAACACGTGATAGAAAAATCCTAAAACATATTGATTCAAGACAATTGGAACAAGATAATTGAATCAATTTAAAACATGGAACAAATGGAATATGGCACGATCCTAACTAGACTAAAAAAAAACATGCAAGACAAGACATGAACAGAAACATAAAAGGGAAGAAACACTTAGATCTTGAAGATCCTTCAAGTCCAGCTCTTGATACCAAATGATGGAAACCATTTGCAGGTAGCGGAAGACTCCAGTTAAACTTCAAAATTTTCCTCATGTTTCTCGGAGAAACTCAAGAAGAGTGCTCACTTCCAAGAAAGGATCCTTGGTGGTGAACCTAGAAGAAGATTACTCCCAAATTAATTAAGTGACTTTAAAAGAGAAAGAAGACAAGCAAAATGCATCGTCAAATTCAACTTCAATTTCAAAGTGAGTACAAGAGTAGGTACAGGCTTTTATTTATAGGCTTAGAAGCTCCTAAAACTCATTAGTCTAAGAGATGTCATCCTAAAATGTTAAAAAAAACTGCACTTGTAATTTCTACACATACACATGTCGCAAGTCCCATATTGCTCAAATCTTGCATTTTCCAAGTATTTATATAAGCTTCACAGCTCCCTTGATGTGTGCATACTCATGTAGGTTGTGGTTGACTTCATTTTTTCCCAAAACTTAGCCTACCTATGCTTCTATTTTCTTATACAAAGGAAAACTACTCCTATACAAAGATTATACTCAAAGACTTTATAAAACACAAGGAAGACTTTAATAATGTATCCTCAATAAAAGAAGAGGCTTTTGGAGCCCCTCTTCCTCCTTTATTCTTCTAGTGATGACCCTTATGAGTGGCCCTATATCTAGTCTTTCAAGTGGTCCTCCATAATCTTTCTCCGTCTGACGAGCTTGCTAGTGGATTATGCATTAAATGTACTTCATCCAACTTTAGATGCTCCTTCTTCTTTACGCAACATCCTACATAATTGGCAATACTTATCTCCCTAGGTGGCATAGCGTTTTGCACCAAACTATGGTAAAAGTGCATACGATAGATAGTTGGGCAAGAGTTTAAAAGCGCTTGTGTCAAGTTGATGTTAAAGAAAGCAACTTTAACACTTTTTTTGAAGAGATCACTTGATGTGACTTGTCTTTGAGCGAATCTCTTAGCCAAACAAAAAGCAACAAACATTTCTTGCAACATAAAATAAGTGTATATATATTCAATAAGTATGAGGTTAGCTTAGACTATGTGTGTATCATTTGAATATATAGATGCTTTCTCAGACATAAACGAGGATTGCATAGTGTCGTATCATTTGTTAGATGAAACACTTACGTCTTACATGAACTGCTTTTGAACAAAGCATTCATTTTTGTTTTAAATTGGTTGTGAAACTTTTTTTAAAAAAATCTTCCTTTCTTCAAGTCCTTCTAAAATTGGTTCAATTTGAAAAAATGAATGCAATTAATTTAGGGATGAAGATTGAATAAAATATGGTTAACAACAATATAAAGAAGATAATGGAAGAGAAAGATTGCACATGAAATTTATACTCGTTTAGATCATCAATGAGCCTACATACAGACTCATTTATTCAACCTTAGAATAATGGCTTCCACTATCTTCAAAAGTTTGTACAAACACTTACACAAGCAATTTTAAACTCAAGACAACAAGCAAACGCTAGAGCAACTCCTGAAAGCACTTAAGAGGATATCAGCCTAATCAACTCTTTATTGCGTAAGAAAGTATACATTGGAATACTCCAACAAGACTACAAGAAGGAAATAGTGTAGCAAAGTTCACGACAAAAACATCATGCAAAAGTTTTCATCACAATACAACCTTTGATATTAAATCTTGAAAGTTCTTTAACAATTTGGAAATAACGCAAATGGTCTCAATAGAATTCGCTTTTTACAGTAGTTTTGTTATATAAAACAATGAGACCAAGACTCTTTCTATAAAATTTTAAAAATGCTAAGTTAGAGAAAGTTCAGACTTGTTTAATTAATTATTCCAAGCATTTAATCAATTATTCTTACTAAAATGTGAAAAGATAGTTACAATACTTTTTGTTTTAATTCGTTATTTCATGTGTTAATCAATTAAATTCGCTTTGCATTTAATACAAAAAATCAAGTTAATCAATTATACAAGACTTTAATCAGATAAAATCTAAGAACACTGAAAACACTTAAATATGCTCTCTGTTGTAATTGGTTCACTAAAGTAATAATATATTATCCTATTTTGGAACCTCTCATAAATAGCTTAATTAATTAATTAAAAATTTAATCAATTTAGAGAGTCATACAACCTTTTTTCTCATATTTTTAACATTATAAAAACAATTTTATTTTAACTAGTTTTACTATAGATTGTGTGTTGAATTAAAAACTTGTGAATACTTATTGTAGAAGACTAAACAACATACAACAAAAGTTAGAAACTCTCATAACATCTTTGGCATCCTCATATTTAAACATCATTATCAAAATATCTTCATTTGAGGCTTTAGTCTACTCTTCAAGTCCAACATAGTCAACTAAAAACAAAACTTTATGTTCCACAAAATATTAAACATTTAAATAAGATTTTAACTAGTCAAAATAACTTAGAAGTGTCCTTTTATCCAATTAAATTGTAGTTTAATTGCTTAAAATAGGCTAACTTCATTCTTTAAAATGCTTAAATGATTTTAATTGACTAAAATGAAAATTCAATCTATTAAAATGTTTTAGCTTCTAAACCCAAAAGGATTAAGACCATTTTAATTGATTAAAAAAATTTAATCAACTAATATGAACTTAGCATGTAAAAAATGTTTTAAACAACAACAAAACTAATCACAATTAAAGACTGAAAACTTACTTATAATATATAAAATAATAAAATTACAACTTAAACACAAGATTAATTATAAGATCAACTCTTCAACACATCCATTATCAAATCCAAGTGGTTGAGAGCATCAAATAAACAAAATCAAACTTGTTTGAATCTTCAATCTCAACACATAATGCACAGGAAAGCGTGGCACTACCGTTAGATGACTTCAACAAATTAAGAATAAATAAGCCATAGATCAACAATAGGCAAACATAAACATATGTATACGTACAAACAACACACATACAAACACATGGATACCTACAAGCTTTGCTTCTTCTCTTTTACTTTTTATATAAATGTTCATCTATCATATTGTCTACTAAGTATTTACAAAACATTCATACACACCTTCAATTCTCCTTTTAGAGTCAACATGTGTATAATACTTGTTTACTAGGAATACTATTAGGAATTCAAGTTGATGGTCGACTCAAACACATACGAACAAATGGCCATATGTAAGAGCTTTGAAAATCTGCTACTCCAAGTGAAAATCAAACCTAGGTCCCATAGGTACATACAAAACCTAACTTACCACTGGACCAAATCAACTTTGTTGTCGTAATATAATTTTTAGTATTCTTATTATAACTAATGTTATTATTATTATTATTATTATTATTATTTCTATGATTAATATTAATGATAATAATAATATTGCTAATAATAATAACAACAACAATATAATAATATAATAATATTATTATTATCATTAATATTATTAATATTAATATGAATAATAATAATAATAATAATAATAATATCAACATTAATAATAGTAATACTTACAATAGTAATAATAATAATAATATTGATAATAATAATAATACTAATATTAACATTAATAATAAGAAAATAACAAAAAGAATGTTAATAATAATAATAATGGTAATATTATTAATAATTGTAATATTATTAATAATGGTAATATTATTGATAATAATATTAGTATTAGTATTAATATTATTCATAATATTTGTTGAACATTAAACAATCCAAAGTCCCTTTAGAGGATCCAATCATTTGATAAAGTTTTGATGATAATAAAACTTAGGTATACATTTATATTTGATGACTTATATACATTGTGCAGTTAACATATTATTTTTATTATTAAAGCAAGAGACACATGGTCCATAAAGAGATAAATTTTCTTACTATTTACTTTTATGTGTTATTGAGTTGATTTAAATTGATTTGATAACATTATGTGCTTTAACATTCAAATTTTTTCATAATGAAAATTATTCAAATTATTGATGAGTATCTCAAATATAATTTCTCTATGTTATTTTAAATTAATTATTTCAGATACAGAATTAATCAAGTTTAATGCAGTTTAAAATATTAGAGAAATATTTCTAATTTGAGCTTCATACATCAGAAAGTCAAGATTGCTCTATTCAAGCATCCCAACGGCTAGTTTCTAAAAAGCTACATAAGGAGGAGCAATTTCAAGTTGAACAAGAAGAAGCAAAAAAAGAAATACATCATACAATACATTGAAGAAATATAGAGTATCTACTACTAAGTGTTTATTGTCAATCTACTATTGAGAGCATTTAGAGTTTTGGGTTGTGTGAAACCATTGTGTAATTCTTCACCTTTGTGAAGTAAACCCTTGTAAGCTTTCATTGTTCTCTCTTTTGAGAGTGTTTATTTCAATCTTGAGTGGTCTTGATCTTAGGGGGAGATTGGGACTAGTATAACCTGGAGAGGTTTGTGTACTCGTGATAACCTGGAGAGGTTTGCGTACTCGTAGTAAACCTGGAGAGGTTTGTGTACTCGTTGTAACTATTTGTTAAATAGTTGAACCTTTTGAACAATTTGTTTAAGGGAGAACTGGACGTATCCCAAGAGATTAGGGTGAACCAGTATAAAACTGTTTTATCTGTGCTTATATATTTTTGCCTTGGTTAGTGGTTTCTATTTATAGCGAATTGAGTTCAAGCTCCATTCAACCCCTCCTTCTGGAGCCAGCTGTTCTTACAATATTCATCATAATATTATTATTATACTAATAATAGTATTAATAAAAATATTAATAATATTAGTAATACTATTATTATTATTATTATTATTATTATTATTATTATTATTATTATTATTATTATTATTAATGTTAACAATAGTATTAATAATATTAGTAGTAATAATAATAATAGGAATAATAATATTATTAATATTAATACTTCTACTACTAATAATAATAATATTAATAATAATATTAAGAAATTTAATAATAATAATAATAATTTAAATATTTGTATTAGATATAGATTAAATCTGTATGTAATACCATGGATGAACATGTGTATCTAAATATTCGTGTGTAATGTTAATTTTACATATGAATACTACTTTGAATGTAAAACTTCATATGTAATGCAAATTTTAAATATAGATTTTTATCTTTATGTAACTTTTGTAATGTAAAATAATTAAGACATACTTTTTTATATTGATTCATGCTTTTTTTTACAACAATATACTTTGATATTACTCTTCATCAATTACATCAATTTAATACTGATTTTAATTGATAAAATATTATACATTAATAAAATAATAATTTATTTTAATATAAAATGATTGTATATTACTGTATCCAATGTCAAAATATTAGTCTTCTTTTTTTATATATATAACAAAGCTATAGAAGATTATTACTCATAGCATTAGGGATTCAAAAGAAGAAAAGGGGTAAAGAAATTCCTAACAAAGAAAGAAGGTGATTGAAAGCTTCAATAAAAAGAAGCGTTAGTAGAGAAGAAGAAGAAGAAACTGTTGATGCACAAAAATGTACTGTGAGAAGAGGAAAAGAAGACAACGAAGGTAAAAATGAATTTTTTATTTTTCTAATATGAAAAATTCAATCTTTACAAATAGCAGAACCTATTTATAGGTTTTATCTGAAACCTCTAATCAAAGAATTGAAACTGGTGTAAAACCAGTTCTCTCAACATCCTCCCCTCAAGCTGGATTATGTATGTTACTCATTCCAAGCTTGGATACAATCGATTGAAAATTTTCCCAATTTAGGGCTTTTGTAAATACATCTGCTGGTTGATTTGACGATCGTATAGGTAGTAAGTGAAAGAGATTCGCTTGTAATTTTTCAAGTACCACATGACAGTCTATGTCGATGTGTTTTGTACATTCATGGAAACTAGGGTTATGAGCTATTTGACAGGCTGATTATCACAAAGAGTGGTAGGAGCAGTGGTTTGGATATAAAGGTCCTTGAAAACATAATTGATCCACTGTAACTCGCAAGCAGTAGATTGCTTCTATGATTTGAGCCTAGCAAAATACAATACCCTGTTGTAAATCGTCTTGTGTTAGGACAAGATGCCCAGTCAGAGTCATTGGATGCCTTTTTTTGAATTTCAGAGTTAGCTGCAAAGAAAAATCCTTGTGCTAAATTGGCTTTAATGTAGCGCAATATAAGTTGAACAACTTAGTAATGGTAAACTGTGGGTTCTTGTAGGAATTGACTGAGAAGGTGAACATAATAACTTATATCTGGACGTGTATTGGTAAGATATAAAAGTTTGCCAATGAGTCTTCTATAGGAATCAGGATTAGGTAGCTTATCTGCAGCTTCAAAAAGAATTTTATTAGTAGACATGAGAGGTGTAGAACTAGGTTTACTTTCAAGCATTCCAGTGTCTGTCAAAATGTCAAGGGCATATTTTCTTTGACAAAAATGTATTCCCTTTCTTGATCTAGCCACCTCTAGGCCTAAGAAATATTTGAGCTTTCGCAAGTCTTTGATGATCTTGAAGGAGTCATTCAAAAGACCTTTAGTTCTTTCTATTTCAGATAAAGTACTCCCTGCAAGTATTATAACATCTACATAAACAAGTAAGATTGTGAAAGTAGTTGAAGTTTTTCTAATAAAGAGAGAATAATTAGATTTTGATTGAGAAAAACTAGTAGAAATAAGAAAAGAAGAAAGTTTGGCAAACCACTGTCTACTTGCTTGTTTGAGCCCATATATAGACTTTGTTAGTCTACAAACTTGATTATGTCTCTACGTAGTGAATCCTGGAGGTGGTGTCATATACACTTCTTCATTTAGATCTCTACGTAAGAAGGCAATATCAACATCCAATTTTGAACCGTTGCAGTAGCTAAGAGAATTCTAACAGTGGTTAATTTTGCAACTGGAGAAAAGGTATCAAGATAGTCAATTCCTTCTAATTGAGTGTAGCCCTTTGTTACAAGTTTAGCTTGGTGTCTTTCGATAGTACCATCAACATTGCGCTTTATTTTATAAACCCATTTACATCCAATGGGTGTCTTCCCAGCTGGCAAATCTGTGAGATACCAGGTTTAATTGTCTTGAAGAGCTTTAATCTCTTTCTTCATAGCCTTTTATTTCAATCTTATAACCAATAAAAACACATTTCCTGGCTTTAGGTTCAAGCTTAGTTTTGTTATTCTCTAAACTGGAAGCAAAACCTAAAGATCCAAAAATTTTCGAATCTAAATAAGTTGGGGGCAGTTTGTGCAATAATTCATATGGAGATTTATTATTCAAAATAACAGAAAGTAACCTATTTATCAAATAAACAACATGAGCAACAGCATAAGACCAGTAAGCTTTAGGCAAACTTGACTGAAAGAGAAGACTGTGAGTCATGTTAAGAATGTGTTGATGTTTCCTCTCCACGACAGAATTTTGTTGAGGGGTTTCAACACGAGATCTTTGATGTAAAATACCAAATTTATCATACAATTCATTGAAAATAATTCCTTGCCATTGTCAGACCTAATAGTCTTGATATTATGATCAAGCTGATTTTTAACATACATAACAAAGTTATATAATAGAGTCCTAGTTTCACTTTTATTTATTATAAAAGATATCCAAGTATGTCTAGTATAATCATCAATCACAATTAAAAAATATCTATGCCCATGAACAGAAGGTATACTAATAGGTCTCCATATATCCACATGAATCAGATTAAAAGGATCTAAAGACTTTGTATTGCTTTGTGGAAAAGGTAATTTATGTTGTTTGGCAAAGTGATAAATATCATAGACATCAATTTTTAGATCAGAATGGACATACGAAAAAGTTTTACAAATCTTTTCACTAGGATGTCCTAGTCTACAGTGCCAAAGATCAAAATCAGATTCTTTGCAATTAAGAACAACATTAATAGAAAAAATTATTTCTCTTAAAATCTGGATGAAAATCCTGCAGATAGTATAGCCCTTGATATAGATCAGCTTGTGCAATCATCTTGGATGAGATATTGTCATGAATCTGACAATGCTCAAGAGAAAACATTAACTTACAATTTAAGTCATTAATAAGTCTCTAAACAAAAAATGATGTTAAAAGAAAATTCTGGCATGTATAGAACATTGAACTTGACAAAATTTTTGGAAAACTGAACTGTTCTAGAATAATATGCAATAACAGAACCATTAGGTAATTTTATATTGATAGGTTTAATTTTGTGAAAAGTGACAAAATGATTTTTTATATGTGTAACATGGTCAGTGGCACCAGTATCAAGAATCCAAGAAATCTTACCCTTTGTTTTTGGTTCTGAAGCAAGAGACTCACCAGTATACCTTTGAATCTGGTTTATGTCATGATCCGAGGATTTTGATGTCTCAAGAAGCTACAAAAGTCTTTGTATTTAGACTGCAGTAAAAGGATTCTTGTTTTGTCTCTCTTCTTGGCTTTGAGTAGTCTGTAAAGAGTCACTCTTCATATTAAGATTACAAATATTTTCTTTATTAGTATTAAACTGTTCCATCCTTTGTTTGTACCATGGTGGATATCCATGTTTAGAGTAACATTCATCCACAGTATGATATTTTTTATGACAGTAAGAACATTGTTTATTCTGGTTGCTTGATCTTTCTCTACCTCTGCCTTCACCACACCAATTAGTTCCTCTGCCATGTGGTTTCCATGAAATCTGGTCATGTGATTTCCAATTATTTTGATCTTGTTGTTTCTAGTCAACTTGTTTGTCAACTAAGTTGTAAAGAACCATTGTTTCAACAAGAGGACCAGTGAGTTGTCTTTCTTGTTGAATCACTAAAGAAAAAACTCTATTTATGTTAAGTAGAGGTTCCATGAGAAGTATTTGAGTTTTAACTATACTATAGATGCAAGGCCTTTTAAAAAACACGTAACATACTCTGATTCTCTGTATTGGACAGAGATCTTGAATAAGGCACATGTGCAAGGAATTCTACATGTACAACTAGGTATAGGTCTTAGAGACTCTAATTCTTCCCAAAGAATTTTCAGATCTGTAAAGAACTGTGTAACAGTTCTTTCTCCTTGTTTAATAGAGTGCATTTCTTGTAGTATCTCTGAAATACGAAAATAATCACCTTTTGAGAATCTTTCTCTCAAGTCTTCCCAAAGACTTCTAGCAAAATCAATGTAAACAACAATCTGAGCAATTTGAGGTGTTAGAGTTCTTGTAATCCATGAAAGAACCATGACATTACATCTTTCCCAAGCTTCAAAGGTTGAATCATTATTACTTGGTTTGGAGATGCTTCCATCAATGAATTTCAACTTGCTCTTGGATAATAGGGCCTTCTTCATATTTATGCTCCATGTATGATAATTAGTTTCAGTGAGGGGTGGAGAAACAAGAATAAGTCCTGGATTCTCTCCAGGATGCAAATAGGGGCTAGTAGGAATTAGACATTGATCTACTGCTGTTTCTATTTATGACATAGGAGACTCAATAAGTTCTTGAAAAGATTAACCCAGAAACTTACAAGAAAAAAATCAAGAACAGCAGGCCTTAGCCTGCTCTGATACCATATAGAAGATTATTATTCATAGTATTAGGGTTTCGAAAGAAGAAAAAGGGGTAAATAAATTCCTAACAGAGAAAGAAGGTGATTGAAAGCTTCAGTCCAGAGAAGCCTTAGTAGAGAAGAAGAAGAAACTGTTGATGCACAGAAAAGAAGACACGAAGGTAAAAATGAAATTTTTATTTTTCTAATCTGAAAAGTTCAATCTTTACAACACTACAAGAAAAATGTTATTTAGAGACCAATTTTAGCTATCAAATGAAATGGTTACTAATTGTGACCAAAATAGAAAACAAATTAGATTTTGGTTGCTAAATAACTACAAAATAGAAGTAATGATTGGATTTAGTGACCAATTAAGTCAAATAATTGGTATCTAACATTAGCTACCAAGGTTTTAGTGACCTATGCCATTAGATTCTAAATTGGTATCTAATTAAGTTAGAGACTAAAACTTTGGTAGCTAATGTTAGATACCAATTATTTGACTTAATTGGTTACTAAATTTAATCATTACTTCTATTTTGTAGTTATTTAGCAACCAAAATTTAATTTGGTGACTATTTTGGTCACAATTAGCAACCATTTCATTTGGTAGCTAAATATTGGTCTCTAAATAGCTTTTTTCTTATAGTGCAAACAGCAGACCCTATTTATAAGTTTTATGTGAAACCTCTAATCAAATAACTGAAACTGGTGTAAAACCAGTTCTCTCAACAAAAGCTTTTAAGAGAGTTTTGTGATCATATACACCACGTGAATGAGATCATAGATTCTCTCCAAGTAAATGATGTTGTCTAAACATTGTTCAAGGATCATAGGTGTAAACATTTAACTAGATATTATACTTCACCACCTTCTACTTGTCGACCACTTCTACACCTATTACACCGAAGTGTCTTATGCTTGTTTTGAACATATTCAAGAAATGAACAAACACTTTAATCAGATATAAAGAGGTGATTTTATGTTTTGTATTTTATTATATGTTTTCTGTTTGATAAATATTTTGTATATTATGTCCGGGTTGTGTATAAGATAATTTTAGTTTGATTTCTTCTATCTTCTTGTCATCTATATTTATGAAGTTATTTTCTAAAGTCTTTAGACTCTTTTAAAAACAAAATGAATAGTAAACCACTTAATTATTGTTTTCCCATGACATAAATGAAAACCTATATTTGTTGTTTATCTCAACATACACTGCGAAAACTTGCTTTCGATTACGTTTGTGGCAGACATACACAAATTAAAAAAAATAAATAAAAAACTTCATTGCGTATCTTTTCCCACATACACTAGGTGATTATTATAAAGAATTAACTATACATAACAATAATTAGTCGGTTGATTAACAACGGGTATAAAAATTAACTACATGCTACAAGTGATTATTATAACAAAATCATATATAATAGTTACAAAATCTTATTATGTAATCAGTTATGTAACTAGGCGTATATCAAAATTTATTTAAATGATCAACTTTAACTAAAATAGGTTATAATAATATCTGTTGTGTTAAGAATGCTTTCATAAAAAAATAATTATAATTTCTAGGAAGGTGCAGCGGAATAGCCGCTTGAAGGTGTGAATAGTAATTATTATTGGTACATGGATTGTAGTTTTCACTGGTTCAAAAACGTTTAGGATTTAACATAGCCCATATTGAGTGAACCCATAGCTGGGTGATTCTTCCTGCACCTCCGTGTTTTTCTCTTACATTCCCGTAATTTGAAAAATACCAAAATATCCTTTTTTAAATTTGTATTTGGCATTACACAATTTAGAATATAATTTTTTACATTTCAGAATAATGCATTTGTATTCAGATTATATAATCCACAATATAAAGAAATTTGTGTATTTCATATTATGCAATTTTGAATACAAATTTTTTTATTTTTAAATTATACAATCTAAAATATGATTTTTCATATTCAAAATTTTGAAATAAAAAAATTATATTTTCAATTGTGAGATCTAAATTATGAGAAAGTAAAGAGGGTGCGACTGAAAAGTAAGAAAATGAAGAGAGTAAAATGATATTTTTTTTCCTTCTCCTGTAAAGCTACATGAAGAAAGTATGGAAGTGTAAGAGAAAGCATGGAGGTGCAGTAAGAAGCACCACCTAACTTTTTTCAACGGCAACCGCTGTTTTTTTGGGCTTGTCCACTTTTGAAGTACCCTATTCATCACCAAATATTTGCTGCTGAAAAGACCATGTTGTTCATAATAATTATGGTAATATATGTTAGACTAAAAGACTGGTTCAATTACTTGAACCATACAAAATAGCAGTTCTGGCTGGAGTGGGAAAAAACCCATAAAATTTTATCTGCTCTATTACTTATCTAATCCAATCTATTATAAATTTAAATAATTTAAATATAACTAAATGAAATTCACATTTTCTAAAAATACTGAACTTTTATAGATTTAAATCTATATAAGTGATTGAAATCTAAATTTCTATTTTCAGAAGAAAATAATTTGAATATTTATAAATTAGTTTGATTGTATATTTTGTGAAACTTACAACTCTATCAAAATTTTGTTCTTAAAGGTATATTAGAGCATTAAGAGAAAAAGACATATCTAAATTGTCCTTAGCCTAAACTCTTAAGCAACGTGGGATATGTTGGAACAAGCCCCCAATCAAGGTTTAAGGGGAACAACATTTATCTTTGAAACGACTTTTCTATTCCCTATTTAAGAAGGCTAAGGAAACAAGGGCTCGCCTTTGGAACCACTTTTCTACTCTCATAAACAGTGTTCTAATATCAAGTTTGTTGAAATAATATCATCACGGTCAATCATCAATTTCAGGGTATTGCTTGCTTTTGAACTCAGAGCTCCATCATAGTTTTGTCATTAAAAGGTGACCAAATAGTTAAGCGAAGAAGGTGTATTTAAATTTCTCTTGGCCTCGACTCTTAAGCGATGTGAGACTAGTAAGTATACTGAAGTAAGTAAGTATCCTAGTCAAGGTCTAAGGGAACGGGAGTACTTTTTTGAGCCACTTTTCCATTCTCAAGGGTTAAGGAAACGAGGGTTCATTTTTGGAACCACTTTTTAATTCCCATAAATGACCCCAATGTTATAACCTCAAGTCTGTTAAGACAGTATCGTTAAAGTCAATCATCGCATTTGAGGTATTGTCTAGTTTAGAGATCACAACATTGTTTGTTTTTAAAAAGGCACCTCAGAGTGTTATGGGAGGAAAATGTATTTAAATAGATTTGGCCTTGACTCTTAGGAAATATGAGAATATTGAGTGCATCGGAGCAATCCCCCAGTTCAGGTTTAACGAGAACAAGGGTTGTTCTTTAGAACCACTTTTCCATTCCCCTAATTAAGGGCTAAGGGAACAAGGGTTCGTCTTTGGAACCTCTTTTTGATTTCACATATGATGTTAATGTTTCAATATCAAGTACATTGTGATAACATTGTTAGAGTCAATCACTGAATCCTAGCTTTTGTCGCTTTGAAGCTTAGAGCTCCATATAATTTTGTTCTCAGAGGATTAAGGGAGGAAGATGTATTTAAACACTCATTGAACTCGAGTCTTGAGCCTTTTTCATATCATAAAATCTCGCTAAGTTTTTTTAAAATAAACGATCATCACATCAAATCAAAGCAGTGTGAAGAAATAAACAATCATCACATCTAAATCAAAGTAGTATGGAGTTATTTGAAAATAAACGATCATCACAGTAAAGTGAAGTCATTAGAAAATAAACTATCACCGTAGTAATCTAAACTCGTTCGAAAATAAACAATCATCACATCGAATTAAAGTAGTTTCAAGAAATAATCGATCATTACATCGGAATCAAAGTAGTATGAAGTCATTTGAAAAAAAAATGATCATCATAGTAATCTATAGTCCTTAGAAAGTAAATGATCATCATAGTAATCTAAAGTTATTTGAAAATAAACGACTATCACATCAAATCAAAGTAGTACAAATTCATTTGAAAATAAAAGATCATCACATCGGATTAAAGTAGTACGAAGTCATTTGAAAATAAACAACCATCACAATAATTTGGAGTTGTTTGAAAAAAAACTATCATCATAATAATCCAAAGTCGATTGAAAATAAACCACCATCACATCGGCTCAAAGTAGTACAAAATCATTTTAAAATAAATGATCATCACACTAATGCAAAGTCGTTTGAAAATAAATGATCATCACATTAGGTTAACACAATTCGACAAGTCATTTAAAAATAATGGCCATCTCAAAGTAATCGAACTCACAACAAATAAAATATCATTAGATCAAAATAATCTAATGAACAATTGCGAAAAAAATTTAGTTGAATCGAAATCATTTGATGTATAAAACTCAATCGTTTCAATGTGGTCCCAAAGCCGTTTAATGTTAAATTGAATTGAAGGTAATGGATAACAAACATATGATTCTATATAGTAAAAAATAAATTAGTGTTAAATAATCATGTTACATTCATAATATAATGCAATAAGTTTTAGTTGTCGATTAACTCCCTGTCAACGACATTAATAGAGTTAAATTGTAAGATGTTTTTGGGCTTATTTTAATAATTAAATCAATTCTTTCTAAGCTTGGAACCTGCTAAATCCCATGTTTTTAGTTTAATTTATTTCTTGTTATAAATAATTGGTTACTTGAGTTTTTAATCAAATTTTACTCTAATTCCACTAATTTTGTGAAACATATAAATAGGAGGTAATTGGGCCAAGAAGAGCAGGATTAGAGCGTATAAAGCGGGAGATAAAAGATAAAATTGAGCAATCAGCTCGAGAGCAAGGAAGAAAAAACCCACCTAATGCAGCAAACATGGACTCGGAGCAAGATGTGGTTTAGAACTTGGACCAGCAACAAAATCTAATGGCATGCGGTGCAATTCAAATGGGTCAGGTGTCAGAGTCAAAATTTGAATTCTATTTAAAGGATTCTTTACATTAAGGTTAGACACTTCCACTATGGGAGACTTCCAAAGCTTTCACATTGGGAGTCAAAAAAAACGTGGCTTTGTGATAAAGGCTAGGGTTTTCCTTTTTTGGTATATTCATCGTCCTCCATTGTTCATTCTTCTCATTTTTTTAGGGTTACATTTTACCGTTTGAATTATCATGTAATCAATATTGGGCTTAATTATGTCTCATCACACATGTTTTTCTTTAAATATGTTAGTATTTTAATTTTGTGTTTATGCCTATCATGCAGATCCATGACTTGATTATTGATTCTTGAGAGTATTGGAAAATATCTCTTGATTCTAGATCTGAATTAATTTACTAGATGAAACCTCATGTCCAAGAATAGAGTGTGACTCATTTTATTGTCATTAAGATCCTTGTGTGAATGAAAGATTCATCTATATAATTGATCAAGAAAGTGACGATTAATAAATATTCCCCAGGCTTATCCGCTGAGTAATCAGGTTTAAGTAATTTTGTGGGTTGATATTGGCATTTGTTTGAAAAGAAGATAATTTCTTTCATACATGAGAGCGAGGTTTGTTTAATCTTAGAGATTGCATTCCATCTCTTTTCCATTGTCTTTCCACATTTTAAGTGCTCATTAAAAATACAAAAATATATTTTCATTGTTTTAATTTTATTTTCTTGCATAAAAATAAAAGCTTTGGAATTATTTGTTGTCCAAATTTATTTTAATTCTATTTATTGTTGTGAATTACACAAGTCCCTTGGGAGAGAATAATATATTTATTACTTGCTACATTTGCAACTGGTGCACTTATCATCGTTGTAAAATATGATAACAAGTTTTTGGCATCGTTGCAGAGGACTTATGTTCCAGTACATGGTGATTGTGCATTTATAACACTTTTAGACTTCAAAGTTTTTATTTTTATTTTTATTTTACTCTTTATAATTTCTTCTTCTTTATGTAATTATGGAGTTTTGTGCCATAACAGTTTACACTGGAGGAATCTCTATAATGATCTTAACCCTGTTCTTAATTGGTTGATTTTTATTGCTTGTATTATAGGGGTTGAATGATAGCGAGAGCACGTTCAACTTTCGGAACTAAACTCAATCAACTAGAGAAGTGCAACTACTAGGAACAAAGTGTAGTCTTTAACTTCTTGTTCTAGTAAGATGATTTCAATCAGGGAAAAGAATCTCAAAAAATCTAAGAACGGATTAATTGTTTTTCAATTTCTAGGTAACTTTGATTAAGGAATTAAATGGGTTCCACAATAGGAACAAAAGAACAAATTGTCTATGTGAAAAGGGAATGCAAAATTGTTATAAGTATTGATTTTTTTTTTTTTATAAAGTTTCCATTTTTTTATATACAATTTTGATTTTTTTATAAAGTTTTGATTTGTCATATTTTTAAAATAAAGTTTTCATTTAAAATAAAGTTTTGATTTTTTTTCTTTTTTATTCGTACTTTTCAAATTTTGTACATAAAAAACAATATATTTGGACTAACATGTTGTTCTAATCTATGCGTTTGTGTGGTACCATCTAAAATTAGATATTTTGTCAGGCTTGTGACATCAAATGACACTCGACTCAAGGTGAATTTGATTGATGCTTGTTTGATCGAGTTCAACTCTGTAAGGAGAATTGAAGGATAATAATCATAAGAAAACCAAGGAAGAATTTTCTGTGGAAGAACTTGAGAGTCAATCTATTTTGTTTATTATTTTTCAATCATATATTTTAATTTCCTGCACGACAATCCTCAAAAACCCCTATTTTCTTTATGTTATTATTAACTTTCCTTGGTCTAGATAAGTTGTGAACATTGATTAACTGAATTTACTATTGGATTTATTGAGAGACGACTTGGGGTTAACTTTCCCCTATCTATATTATCATCTCTTTGGTGTTAGATGGTCTAGCACTATGTTAGGTGGTCAACACTAGAATTCTTTTAATTTGCTCATGAAACGACTACGATCAACATGGACTAAAGTTGTTTAAGTCAAAATACTTTAATAATGTTTTCAATAGATTGTTTTAAATAAAGAGCAAGCTCAAAATCCTGTTAGTAGGAAATCAATCGATTTAAATATGTTTTTAAATTGATTGATTTTATAACACTAGAACAGATTTTAAAACTATTTCGAAATCTTATACAAAGGGTTTTCGAAAACATTTTTACACAAAAAAACAGGGAGGACAAATCAGAAAACCTTGTGAATAGAAAGCGTGAAAGCATAGTGTGATTCCAAAAGTGTTTTGTGATTTAAGAAGAATCAGTAAAGAAATTCTTGGAGCTCATCCTTGATTGTGATTGTCTTGTACTGGTTTATACATTTTAAGCATTTAGGGAAGTCATTGCTATTCATTCTTCTCTACTGGTTTTGAGTTGTAATTGTAGTACTATGTTTTGTATTGATTTTTTTAATTGATTAAAGGTTTTTTGGGACTATAAGTGTATATGGTTTAGTCTTGTAGAGGAACAGTAAGGTTATGCACTGGTTTAGTGTGATTTCGAAGGGGTGCAATAAGGTTTTGCACTATGGTTGTTTGATATTCTAGAGCACAAGGTTGTGCCTTTGTTGTATTGTGTGAATACTTGTGATCTTTAGTAGAATTTCTTTGCTTGTCAACAAGGAGACTGAATATAGATGTTGGAGAAGAGTGGTGTTCTTGCTCTCTCTTTACCTTAATCTTGATTCGCGTTTTGTATATGCAAAAATTTTCTTCTACTACAAATTTTTTAATTTATTGTTTTTGTAATTCAATTAACTATTTTATATATGTTGCTGATTTGTTGGAAATCAATAATTGATTGTTTGTTGTATTAATTGATTGTGATCTTCTCGCAAGAATTTAAAAAAATTCCAATCCCCTGTTTTGCAAGATTAATTAATTGCATTATCTGATTAACTGTTTGACTTAGGAAAATTAATGGATTGCTTCTGAAATTCAATTGGTTAAATTTTTCAAACAACAATTTTAAGATTTCAATTTCACTATTTTTCAATTTTAATTGATTACTTTTTCTGAGTGAATTTATGTCTACAAAAAATAAATTGATTGATTGTCAGATTGAATTGATTGTTTTTCTATTTTGCTGGTCTGGGAGTAATTTTAATTGACTATTTTTGAAATTCAATTGATTGATTTTCTATTGTGTTTCTTCTAATCTCACAATAAACTGTTTCAATTAAAGAATTTCCTTCTTTCTTTCAATCCTTTTCAATATTTGACGAAAATATTTCAAAGTTCAATTCACCCATTCTCTTGAACTCTGCCTAACATTCTTTTCAAATGCATGATTAGAAACATTAAAGTTACGAACACAATTAGAATGATCAACTAATACATCATCAATTAAAGCGTTACAAATACAAAGAGGTGAATCAATTTCATGTATATTAGCAAAATCCTCATTATCTTGAACTTTACAAAACTCAATTTTGGAAGAAGCATGAACATTAATAAAGGAATCAATGACAACAAAATATTCACAAACCATCTTGTGGAAAATTTGCACATTCAAGTGACAATGAGTTTATGCAAGAATTAATTTCAACACATATAGCACAACTGTTAGAATCACAAATGCATCCTGTATTAATTTTTGGAAACTGTGCCAAGTCAAATTCAAAGCTTAGGTTGTTTTCAAAATTTTTTACTCTTTCTTTTTCCTCCTCTCTTTGAAACTCATGTTCCATTTCATCCCCTTCAACCTTTTCATTTGCATCAAAACATAAAGTATTTACAAGACTTATAGAATCAATACAATCACCATCAGTTTGAACATGAACATGAATATATTTGGCAATAAGATCAGTGGTAATAGTAGGTTCATAATAAATTTTATCAGCTGGCATTGAATCACCATTTGGAGGATCATTTACGTCATTCAAAAAAAAATAATTGAGAAGATTTTTGTTGTATTAATTCATCTACATCAATTACTGTTTATTTTTTTGTTCCATTTGAATTTTTAGATCCTGTAACATACTTGAAAAGTTTTGCTCAAATTGCAAACTATTGTTTACCATTAGTTTTATTAATTCCTGCAACGAAGAGGTTGTCTCTGTATTAGTTGGCACCAATTCTTCATTTGATGGTAACGAATTTTCCTAAAAAACATCTGTTTCAAAAGGCTGAAAATGGATAATTTCATCAAAGTAAAATTGGTCATAATTTGGTTCAAAATATAGATGACACGGTTGGTCAAAATAATGCTTAGAATATAGGTACATGGCTGCTCAACATATGATGCACAAGGTTGCATATATGCTGCTCAAAACCATGCTTATGATATGATTCATAGTATGACTAATGGTTATGTTGTTGATTATGATAGAATTAAGAGTAACTCTCATGAAAACAAGTTATTTACATAAATTGCATCCAGATTCATATTTACAAAGAAAATTAGAAAATTGAAACTCACTAAAAATTTAAATGGCTAACAAACTTTACACACTACAAAAGAAAAAGAAAGGCTAAACTAAGCACTAAACAAAAATATGTACAAAATAGGAAACAAGGACAAAACATCTTTAATGATTATGAACGGCTTATGTTTCCCAGCAATGGAGCCAATTTGATGAACCGTTTTGTCTGGTTTTCAAAATAAAACTAAGTTTTTTTAGTGTAGCATAAGATTAATCTAGGTCATCTCCAAGGAAACACAACACATTAATTTGGCTGAAGTATTTTCTTTCCTTGACAATTTAGAAAATAGAAGAGTGGTAATATTAAAAACTGAAACATCAATTGTAAAACATAATTCTTAAACAAGAACAATAAAGAAAAGTTGAATCGAACAACATAACCAATGTAAAAAGGAAGTTAAATTGTAAAACTAAAATTTGAGAGTAAGAACTTCAAACATTCAACTAAAAGTGTAATATGATGCAGATATAAGAATTGAAACTAAAACAGAACAACCATTTTAACTATAAAACCTAACAAAACTAAAATTGAAACTGAACATTTAAATTTGTCAAAGGAAAATGGAATTAAGTGCAATAGAAATGAATTGACAATGCATGAAATTTAAAACAACAAATCTAATTGAAAACAACGATAGAAATTAGAATCAAAATTGGAAATAATGAAGAAACCCAAAACTAGAAACTAAAATTAATCGGCAAAATTTTTCTTCTAGAGATTCATCCTTTCCATTGAAGACATGCATTGATTTTGGTAAAAAATTGTAAAAAGTAGAAAACATAGAAGGGAGAAGAAGAAACGCGAAGATGACAAACTCTAAAAAACCAAATGCTTGAAACCCTTTTTCCTATTTCTCTCTACATCCGTGAAGAAATGTGTAACGCAATGTTATATATTCCACCGAAAGTACCAAACTGAAAACTAAAAAGTCAAAGTCAAAGTCAAAGTATCTCATACACTGTACCCTACATAGGTTTTATATCCAAACAAAGTAATTAAACTAAACTAACTAATTTCCAAGCTAACTAAAGTTGAACTAACTAGACTAACGGTCTATGTCACTAAACTTCTTCTTCTAATTTCGCTTTTGCCCCTTCTTATTTCTCAAAATTCCTTTGATGGAAATGCCCTTATCTTTTGATTTAATCCCCAATCTGTCCAACACTCTCTCCTTCCAACAAACTTTATTTTTCTTTCTTTTCTACTTTTTATATTTTTTTATATTTTGAACTTGGAAAATTTAAAAAATCCATGGGTAAAGAATCTACTAAAAATATATCTAACAATAGAAGATTAACATGGTTTTCACTAAATTCTATGAAAAATACAAATCTCTATAAAAAAACTAAAAAAAAAAGAACAAAATTAATACTTAGAACATGTAATTAGACTAAGAAATGTGGATCAACCAAGTTCTATCACCACAAACTTAAAGATTAATCAAGAGCTTTAGACAGTGAGAATTTAGAATAGAAAAATATTTTGGGTTGAGAGTTTAAATTATTTTTTAGCTTGTAAAGTTATACCCATGTGCTTTTATTGTTCTATTTGTGGGAGTATTTATTTTTGTTTATGAGAGTTCTTGGTCTCAGAGGGGATCAAGAGGGTGTTACCTAGAGAGAGATAATACTCATGTTTCTTGAAGAGGAGAGAATACCCCTATAACCTGAAGAGGAGAGAATACTCGTGTTTCTTGAAGAGGAGAGAATACTCGTGTAACCTGCAGAGGTCATTATACTTGTTCTAATCAGTTGATTAGTAAAACTCTTAAGTAGTTGTTTAAGAGACTAGATGTAGGTCAAGTTTGAGAGAACCAGGATAAACCTTGTGTACCTTGAATTTAATTTTATAGTTGTCTTGTATGCCTCAAATTTAATTTTATTGTTGCTAATTTATTATCTACTACGAATTGAGTTTGTATGCTCCATTCAACCACCCTTTTGGAGCCAACTGCACCTTCATCAATCACATTAAAATTGTTTCCAAGATGGATTAAAGCACTGGAAGACGCACAAGATACACAAAAGAAAATATTTCCCATTCAAGCCTCTACAAAGCTGCTAAAGCATAGTAGTTTAGAAAATGTGAAAAATCTATCAAAGAATAATCAAAGCTCAGAATTCAAAGAATCTGCAAATAGAAAGAATTCGAATATATTAAAGAAAAAGGTTATAAAATTAAGATGTGGAGGAAAAATTTTCGACGTTCAAAATTGCTAAGTAAAAAGAAAGAATTCAAAAGAATTAAATATGTAATAAAGACGAGAAAATTATATCAAAGTTAAAGTTGTCATATGTAGTGTCAAAGAGAAGAAAAGACAAAGAGATAAATGAGACTCATAGAGGAAAAATATTATATTAAGTCTCAATGTTTGAATTTTTATATAACACTCATGGCCTAGAGAGGTGTTAATACTCGTGATAACATTTATTTTATCATATTTTGGACTGAATTTTTACTATGAAATCCACTATTTCTTATCTTAAACCCTATTTATTTGATTTTTATTAAAAAATTGATTACTTATGTCTAAGAATAGTAATTTACACTAATTGTACTTATTTTGCTTAAAATGAGAACAAAAAGCACTAGATTTGGAAAAAAATATTGAAATATGTGAAAAAGGATACCTAGAAGTCCATGAAGAAAAATAAAGGATAGAAGGCTCATGAAAAGGTACATAAAAGAGAAGAAAAAAAGGTGAAGTCATGCCCAGCGCAATAGAAGTTGCGTCGAGAGTGTCTGACGCCATGGAAGTTATGTTATGGTCCTTACAGAAGAAAGCTTAGCCCAATGCCACTTGAGTTGACCCGAGCGTGAACGTCGTTACAAAAAATCTATTTATTGAGTACATGTGTTAGAGTTTAGACACGTAGAGCTAGATGAGAAAAAATAGTTAGCCTTGGACAACAACTCTAGGATTTTTGGTGTAAATCTTCTTCTTCAACTGTTCATCTTATAAGTTTAGGGTTCTCATGTTTGGAGGAACTAAACTCATTATTGTTGGGGTTAGATGTTATCTACCAAACTCCCATGTAATCAATATTGTGTTTATATATATATATATATATATATATATATATATATATATATATATATATATATATTTTTT